>OJSI01000015.1_pt1 | contig 224339 bp, 215 predicted proteins | sample 1599401 | NCBI WGS metagenome assembly OJSI01 (sample SAMN04168658, study PRJEB22393) | human gut metagenome | biome: human gut microbiome; feature: stool | host: Homo sapiens | collected 2014-03-24
CCAGACTTTTTCTTAAAAGTCAAGGCCGCGTTCCACGGACTTCCGAGATGAACCTTTTTTTTATCCTTTTTTTTCCGCCCTCTCCTCCGATCCGGGCCGTCCTTCCCCGTCTAGTCACTTTGTCTCATTCGACTCACTTCGGCCCCGGCGAAAATCTGCGTATCTTTACTTACAAGATCCTGCCTATGCCAAACGCCCCCAAAGACGGGGAAAACCCGAAAAAAGGCTCGATTTCAGATGTTTTTTGCCCAAAAAAACGCACGAAACAATGACAATAGTCAAATTGTACGGGCGCGTTTACACTTATTCGACGCATTTTTCACCCGCCAGCGCCCGTCTTCGGCCCGGGATTTCGCCCTGAACAGCCCCCTGGGCCCGATCGTCTTCCGCCCTTTTTCATAGCGGGAGACGGCGCCCGCACGTCGGTGTCTCCCTCTCAGGATCATGCGCGCCCCTGCGGCGTCGTCGGAGGACGGAGTGAGGGAACGAACCGTTCGACGTCGCGCGTGAGGGCGCGCAAATGAAGAGAGGGGCATTGGGGTGCATGGAGGTGTGCAGGCCCTTCACTGGAAGCGCACCGGGCGTGCATGAGGCATGCATGAGGGGCGCACGCCGCCGCCCGCGCGGCAGTGCGCGACGGCACGGAAGGTGCGGGAGGGGAATCAGGTGCGAAGCGCAGATAGACTAAAGGGGCTGATCGGAACTCCCTTTCAATTCCAATCAGCCCCCTAGCAGAGGAACGCGGAGTGTTAACGAGGCAGGACCAACCACATCGTCAATCTGCGTTTGAGGAGGAGCAATGAACTTTTGTTTTCTTGCTTGCAGATAAAGTCACTCGCATTTACCTCAGGTTGCAAATGTTCTGAAAACGGCTTCCAAGGCGGCTTGCAGGCTCTCCGAACGACAAATTCATACGATTTTTGAAAAAATATGAGCACCACTAGCGATGTTCGTAGGCGTCATTTTCTGCGTATAAATACGCAACTCGTATAACTTTTTCTTTTCCCGTCCGAATCTCCCGCACATCATCCGCACGGATGACCCTGACCACAAATGCAGGGGGCTTGTCTTATCATTTATTATTTGCGCCAGAAGCACGCTTCCGGTCCCGGATACTGACAAGACATAGTCAGGCAGCCGGCCTCCGTCCGCCCGAGCACCCTCCGGGCGGGATTTGAGCGGACGACGCCCCCCCCGATTCGAACTAGGACTATTAACAGTGAGCTCCAATCCCCAGAACCTTGCGGACGACGGCCTTGAACGCATCAAGGCGCTTGACGTCCTTACGACGCTTCCCGAACTCTTGACGCATCACCTGACCGTCAGGCCCGACGACGTTGCCTACAAGGTCTACGACAATGCGTCCAAGTCCTGGAAGGATCTCACCTTCAAGAACGTCTACGATCAGGTCCACGCCTGGCGCCATGCCTTCGCGGCGCGCTCCGAGCTCGTTCGCGGCGACCGCGTGGCGATGCTCCTGCCAAACTGCCCCGAAGCGGTCTTCTTCGACCTCTCCGCGCTCTCGAACACGCTCGTGCCGGTGCCGTTGCACGCCATCGACACGCCGAAGTCCTCCGCCTTCATCCTGAACGACTCCGGTGCCAAGGTCCTCGTGACCAACAAGCTCCTCAAGTGGAAGCAGATCCGCGAAGCCGCCGAGACGCCCGAGATCCGCCTCGTCGTCATCACCGACGACAAGGACTGCGACGATCTGGAGGCGCCGATTCCCGTCATGACCAAGGAAACCTTCCTCAAGCTCGGCGAAACGAGCCAGCTGCCCAAGGAGGCTCCCAAGGCCACCGACCTCGCCGCGCTCGTCTACACCTCGGGCACCACGGGCAACCCCAAGGGCGTGATGCTCACGCACCGCAACGTCATCTCGAACATCCAGGGCGTGCTCAAGAACCTGCAGCCGAGCGGTCACGAGACCTTCCTCTCGTTCCTGCCGCTCTCGCACACCTTCGAACGCACGACCTCCTACTACCTCGCGCTCGGTCTGGGCTACACCACCGCCTTCAACCGCTCCATCGCGAACCTGCAGGCCGACTTCCGCGAGATCCGCCCCACGGTCCTCATGTCCGTGCCGCGCGTCTATGAAATGATCTACGCGAAGCTGCAGGACGGCCTCGCCAAGAAGTCCAAGTTCGTCCGCTACCTCTTCGACTGGGCCGTCGAAGTGGGCTGGCGCCGCTTCTGCCGCGAGAACGGCCTGCCCGTCGAGTCTTCCTCCCGCGTCTTGCTCGACCCCTTCGTCGCAGGCTTCCTCGACAAGAAGGTCGGCAGCCAGCTGCGCGCCGTCTTCGGCGACCGCATCCACCTCTACATCTCGGGCGGCGCAGCCCTGAGCCCCGCCGTCGCGCGCACCTTCTTCGCGCTCGGCGTGCCCATCTATCAGGGCTACGGCATGACCGAGACCTCCCCGATCATCTCGGTGAACAAGGTCGGCCACAACCACCCGAACACCGTCGGCCCCGCCCTGCCCAACATCGAGGTCCGCCTCGGCGAGGGCGACGAGCTCCAGGTCCGCGGTCCCACAGTCATGAAGGGCTACTGGAACCGCGAGGAAGCCACCAAGGCCATCTTCACCGAGGACGGGTGGCTGCGCACGGGCGACGTCTGCACGATCTACCCCGACGGCAACATCCGCATCACGGGCCGAATCAAGGAGATCATCGTGACGAGCACCGGCGAAAAGGTGCCGCCCGCCGACCTCGAGTCCGCCATCACCTCCGACCGCCTCTTCTCGCAGTGCATGGTCGTGGGCGACGATCGTCCGTTCATCGCCGCCGTCGCGGTCGTCAATCCCGACGAGTTCAAGACGGTCTGCGGCGAGCTCGGCCTCGATCCCGCCAAGCCCGAGTCGCTTCAGGACCCCGCCTTCCGCAAGGCCGCCCTCAAGCGCATCAAGACCTCCACCGCGGGCTTCCCGAACTACGGCGTGCCGCGTCAGGTCCACTGCACGCTCGACGCGTGGACGATCGACAACGGGCTCCTCACGCCCACGCTCAAGATGAAGCGAAACCTCATCCGCCAGCGCTACACGGCCGAAATCAACGCGCTCTACGACACCCTCGTCAAGCGCTGATCCCCGCCTTCCGATGCCGCCCAGACGCCCCGCCGTCGGGCGGCATTTTTCAGCCTGAGGGGAACTTTTTACGGATATTAGGGTATACCCCGATTACTTTATCCGCATCCGCAGGCCATTTTTGAAGAAAATTGATCCGCTGACCCGCGGCGCCCAAGTGCCGCGGCAACGAGACACCTTTCGCTTGAGAGACTCACGTGACGAACACCCGATCCTTTGTCGACGACTTCCGCACCATTCCGGACATGCTCCGCCACACGGTCGCCGCCTGGCCCGAACGCGAGGCGTTCCGCCAGTACGACTATGCGGAGCGCCGCTGGTACTCCATCACCTGGCGGACGTTCCACGAACAGGTGATGCGCTGGCGCCGCGCCTTCACGCACATGGGCCTTGTCAAGGGCGAGCGCGTCGCGATGCTGCTCACCAACTGCATCGACGCCGTCACGTTCGACGAGGCGGCCCTGTGCGGCGGCCTCGTGCCCACGCCCCTTCACGCCATCGACACCGCGGGCTCCTCCGCCTACATCCTCAGGGACTCCAACGCGCGCTTCCTCGTCACCACGTCGCGCGCACGCTGGAACGCCATCGCCGAGGCCGCAGGCGAGGAGGGCCTGCCCGATATGCAGCTCGTCGTCTTCACGAACGAGCAGGTCGAGCCCGGCTCCGTCACGCACCTGGGCGGCAGGGATATCGTCCTTTCGAGCCTCGAGGGCTGGCTTGCCACCGGCGAGGGCGTCTCCGACGACGAGCTCCCGCCCGAGCCCTGCGCCGACGACCTCGCGGGCTTCATCTACACCTCGGGCACCACGGGCCGCCCCAAGGGCGTGATGATCACGCACCGCAACATCGTCTCCAACGTCCAGCAGATCAACAAGTGCTACGACTTTAACGAGGAGGACGTCTTCCTCTCGTTCCTGCCCTTCTCGCACACGTTCGAGCGCACCGTCGCGCACTACAACTCGCTCGCCAACGGCGGCGCCATGGCCTTCGCCCGCAACGCCGCGCAGATCGAGAACGACCTGCGCGAAGTAAGGCCCACGCTCATGTGCTCGGTGCCCCGCATCTACGAGAAGATCCACCAGAGGCTCCTGCACGAGCTTGCAGAGAGCTCCGAGGAGAAGCGCCACCAGACCGCTTGGGCGCTTGAGACCGGCTGGCGCCGCTTCGCCGAGGCCAACCACCTTCCGATCGAGCTCTCGCCCCGCGCACAGCTCGACGAAACCGTCTGGCCCCAGCTCGACGTCGAGATCGCGTCCGAAGTCCGTGAGATCTTCGGCGGCCGCCTGCGCGCCACGTTTGCGGGCGGCGCAAGCCTCAACTACGCCGTCGCACGCTTCTTCTGCGCGCTCGGCATCAACATCCTGCAGCTCTATGGCCTCACCGAAACCTCGCCCATCGTCTCCTTCACCCGCATGAAGGACAACCACCCCGACTGCGTGGGCCATCCCGTGCCCGACTGCGAAGTGAAGCTCGGCGCCAACGACGAGCTCCTCGTGCGCGGTCCCCAGGTGATGAAGGGCTACTGGAACCGTCCGCTCGACACGGCCGCGGCCTTCGAGGACGGCTGGTTCCGCACGGGTGATCAGGCCGACCTCTCCGACGGCGGCCGCGTGCGCATCAAAGGCCGCATCAAGGAAATCATCGTCACGAGCACCGGTGAGAAGATCCCGCCCGTCGACGTCGAGTTCGCCATCCAGGAGGACCGTCTCTTCGAGCAGGTCCTCGTCATCGGCGACAACCTGCCCTACGTCACCTGCCTCGTAGTCGTCAATCCCAAGCTCTGGCCCGCCTTCTGCGCCGACCTCGACCTCGACCCCGAGGATCCCGCCACGCTCCAGTCCCGCGACGTCCAGCGCCAGTGCCTGCGCCGCGTGCGTCATGCCTGTCGCGCCTTCCCGCAGTACGGCGTCCCACGCGCCGTCGCCATCACGCGCGAGCCCTGGACCGTCGACAACGGCCTGCTCACGCCCACCATGAAGCTGCGCCGCCCGCAGATCATGACGGCCCACGCCAAGCTCATCGAAAGGCTCTACGCCTCCCGCTGAGACCTGAGGCACACCTTCCCAGAGGGGCGTCCGAAAAGGACGCCCCTCTTTTTCATTGTGCGGCAGCGGTTTCGGGGACGCTCGAAAATATTTCATCCAAAATCCCACAAGCCGCAAAAAACGCGCTACACTACTGCCGCAAATCAATCTCCCAATTGCAGAACCGGTCGAGACCACTCCCGCTTCTGCAGAAGAGCAGGTCAGCGGATGCCAGATCCCTCCTGTACTGCGGGCGTTCAATTTCCTATTTACGCGCGCATCTTCGACCTTCGCATACACGTCGAGGATACGCACGTATATTTTTTTTTGTGCTTAGAGGTTGTTATGCGAATCCTTCAGAAGGCTCTCACCTTCGACGACGTTCTTCTCGTCCCCGCCTATTCCGAAGTTCTCCCCCGCGATACCCAGCTCGCCACGCAGCTGACGCGTAATCTCCGTATCAACATTCCGATGGTTTCCGCCGTGATGGACACGGTTACGGAAGCCCGTCTCGCCATCGCCATCGCTCAGGAAGGCGGCATCGGCTTCATTCACAAGAACATGTCCGCCGACCAGCAGGCCGCTGAAGTCCTTAAGGTCAAGCGTCATGAAGCCGGCGTTGTTGCCGAACCGATCACCATCGGCCCCGACATGCTCGTCGGCGACGTCATCGCCCTCGCCCGCGAAAAGCACATCTCCGGTCTCCCGGTCGTTGACGGCAAGAAGGTTCTCGGCATGGTCACCAACCGCGACCTCCGCTTCGAAACCCGCATGTCCGTTCCGGTCTCCGAAGTCATGACCCCGCGTGAACGCCTGGTCACGGTCAAGGAAGGCGCCTCCCTCGAAGAAGCCAAGGCCCTCATGCACGCCCACCGCCTCGAGCGCGTTCTCGTCGTTGACGACGACTTCAACCTCGCAGGCCTCATGACCGTCAAGGACATCACCAAGGCCACTGACCACCCGTTCGCTGCCAAGGACGCCTCCGGCAAGCTGCTCGTCGGTGCCGGCGTCTCCGTCGGCGGCGGCACGGAAGAACGTGTCGAGAAGCTCGTTGACGCCGGTGTCGACGTCATCGTCGTCGACACGGCCCACGGCCACTCCCAGGGCGTTCTGAACCGCGTCAAGTGGGTCAAGGAACACTATCCCAACCTGCAGGTCATCGGCGGCAACATCGCCACGGCCGCTGCCGCTCTGGCTCTCGTTGATGCCGGCGCCGACTGCGTCAAGGTCGGTATCGGCCCGGGCTCCATTTGCACGACCCGCATCGTCGCCGGTGTCGGCGTTCCGCAGATCTCCGCCATCTCCAACGTCGCCGAAGCTCTCCGCGACACGGGCGTTCCCTGCATCGCCGACGGCGGCATCCGCTTCTCCGGCGACATCTCCAAGGCCATCGCTGCCGGTGCCAACGCCGTCATGATGGGCGGCATGTTCGCCGGTACGGACGAAGCCCCGGGTGAAGTCATCCTCTACCAGGGCCGCTCCTACAAGTCCTACCGCGGCATGGGCTCCCTCGGTGCCATGGGCAAGGGTTCCGCCGACCGCTACTTCCAGGACAACAACCAGGGCAACATCGACAAGTTCGTTCCGGAAGGCATCGAAGGCATGGTCCCGTACAAGGGCCCGCTCGCCCAGATCATCTATCAGATGATCGGCGGCCTGCGCTCCTCCATGGGCTACTGCGGCTGCCGCACGATCGACGAAATGCGCACCCGCGCCCAGTTCGTCGAAATCACGGCCGCCGGCTGGCGTGAATCCCACGTCCATGACGTGAAGATCACGAAGGAAGCTCCGAACTACCGTCAGGAACACTAATTCCGACGGCTGACAGGCTCTGACGTCAAGGCGCGGCGGTTTTTCCCGCCGCGCCTTTCGCATTTCTTATAGAATGCAATCGCCAATTTCTTTTTCCACACGGACTACAGATACATGTCTCACGACCGCATCCTCATTCTCGACTTCGGCAGCCAGGTGACCCAGCTCATCGCCCGCCGCGTGCGCGAAGCCCACGTCTACTGTGAAGTTCATCCCAACGACGTGTCTGCGGAATTCATCCGCGAATACAACCCGAAGGGCATCATTCTTTCCGGCTCTCACATGAGCGCCTATGAAGAAAGCAACGACCAGGCCAGCCAGGCCGTGTTCGAAGCCGGCGTTCCGGTTCTCGGCATCTGCTACGGCATGCAGACGATGGCCCAGCAGCTCGGCGGCCGCGTCGAAAGCGGCACGAAGCGTGAGTTCGGCTACGCCGAAGTCCGCGCCCACGGTCACACCAAGCTTCTCGAAGGCATTGAGGACTTCCGCACCGAGGAAGGCCACGGCATGCTCAAGGTCTGGATGAGCCACGGCGACAAGGTTGCCGAGCTTCCCCCGGGCTTCAAGGTCATGTGCTCCACGCCCTCCTGCCCGATCGCCGGCATGTGCAACGAGGAAAAGGGCTTTTATGCCGTCCAGTTCCATCCGGAAGTGACGCACACGCTCAAGGGCCGCGAAATGCTCAACCGCTTCGTGCTCGACATCTGCAAGTGCTCCGCCGACTGGGTCATGGGCGACTACGTCGCCGAAGCCGTCGCGCAGATCCGCGAGCAGGTCGGTGACGAAGAAGTCATTCTCGGCCTCTCCGGCGGCGTCGACTCCTCCGTGGCCGCCGCGCTCATCCACCGCGCCATCGGCAAGCAGCTCACCTGCGTCTTCGTCGACAACGGCCTCCTTCGCAAGAACGAGCGCGAACAGGTCCGTGAAACGTTCGAAAAGAACATGGGCCTCAAGCTCATCGTCGTCGATGCCGTCGACCGCTTCATGAACGAACTCGCCGGTGTCACCGATCCGGAACAGAAGCGCAAGATCATCGGCCGCGTCTTCGTCGAGATCTTCCAGGAAGAAGCCTCCAAGCTCACGGCCGCCAAGTGGCTCGCCCAGGGCACGATCTACCCCGACGTCATCGAGTCCGCCGGCGCCAAGACGAAGAAGGCCAAGACCATCAAGTCCCACCACAACGTGGGCGGTCTTCCCGACACGCTGCACCTCAAGCTCCTCGAACCGCTGCGCTCCCTCTTCAAGGACGAAGTCCGCGAGCTCGGCGTCGAACTCGGCCTTCCGGCCGAAATGGTCTATCGTCACCCGTTCCCGGGTCCGGGCCTCGGCGTGCGCATCCTCGGCGAAGTCAAGCGTGAATACGCCGACCTTCTCCGTGAAGCCGACGCGATCTTCATCGAAGAACTCCGCAACTTCGACCTCTACGACAAGGTTAGCCAGGCCTTCGTGGTCTTCCTCCCGGTCAAGTCCGTGGGCGTCATGGGCGACGGCCGCACCTACGAATGGGTCGTGAGCCTGCGCTGCGTCGAAACGTCCGACTTCATGACCGCCGTCTGGAGCCACCTGCCGTACGAACTTCTCGGCAAGGTTTCCAACCGCATCATCAATGAAGTCCGCGGCATCAACCGCGTCGTCTATGACGTCTCAGGCAAGCCGCCCGCCACCATTGAGTGGGAATAACCTTCTCGCTTTGACATAAAGTCAAACCCTGAAAAACTCTTGTTTTTCAGGGTTTTCTTTTTTTCTCAGAGCCCCCTCTTTCGGGCAACCGCCTAATTCTCCCGACACTTGCTCCAAGTCATGTTTTGGCTTCTGATTTATCGTCTGAGAGAGCGCATCTCAAGAGTAGACTTGTTCAGATCATTCGTCCGCTTTCATCGGGAGGCCAACCAGACTGACCGTCCGCCACGACCTTACTCTCTCGATGAGGATCTTGAAAGGAGCATGCTCATGACCCAATTCACCGTTTCCCGCCGCGCAGTTCTCGGCGGAGCAGCTTCCGCACTGCTCGTACCTGCAGCCGCCCACGCAACAACGCCTGCACGCCACTATGACGAAATGACTGACGTGCTCATTGTCGGCTCAGGATTCGCCGGCATGGCAGCTGCGCTTGCAGCTGCCGAAAAAGGCGTCAAGGTCAAGGTTATTGAGAAAATGGCCTTCCTCGGCGGAAACTCGTCTCTCTCCGGCGGCATGATGGCCGTACCTGGATCAAGCGTTCAGAAAGCCCAGGGCATCGAGGATTCCCCCGAAAAGCTGATTGCCGACATGACTCGAATCGGTCAGGGACTTGGCAATCCTGAGCTAATTCGCTTTGTCTGCGAAAAAGCCTCGGAAACTTTTGAGTGGACCCGCACGTCCATGGGAGTTGAGTGGAACACGCACTTGACAGGCAAGGGAGGACACTCCGCAGCCCGATGCATGGTGACAAAACAGGGAACCGGTCAGGGCATTCTCGTTCCATGTTCCTCCAAGCTCAAAGCGATGGGCGTTCCGCTTTGCACCCGCACTTTGCTGGAGAAGATCTTCCGAGAAGAGGATGGACGCGTGACTGGCGTGCAAGTGCGCGAAGGGTGGACGTTCAACAAGCCCGAGTCTGGCACGGTTAAAACTATCGGCGTCACTCGCGGCGTTGTGCTCGCCTTCGGCGGCTTCAGTGCGGACGTCAACTACAGAAAGCGTCTCGATCCCAAGCTCGGAGAAGCGTTCCTCACAACCAACCAGCCGGGAGCCACTGCAGAGGGACTGCGTCAAGCCAGTCGTATTGGTGCGAATGTCATTCAGGCTGACTGGATCCAGTGCCTGCCCTCCTGCTCGCCTGTCGAAAAAGGCATGGGGCTTGCGAGCCATTTTGCCACTATCGCAGGCAGCCTCTACGGCGTCTGGGTTGACTCCAAGACAGGGAGTCGCTTTGTCGATGAGTTCGGAGACCGCAAGGTATGCACTGACGCCATACTCGGCGTCATCAACCGCGGAGGCAAGGCTCTTGCCATTTCCGATCAAAACGGCGTTGACGAAATGGAAGTCGTCCGTCCCGGCCTGACTCAAAAGATCGTAAAATCCGGGGCCTTGCGTCAGTTTGCCTCGCTCGCCGAACTTGCCGAGGCTTACGGCATCGACCGCAAATCTCTTGACTCCACCATTGCCCGCTATAACGAACTGCTCTCCGCTGGACGCGACGCAGACTTCGGCCGACGCTTCGACAAGCACGCCAAAGCACTTGGCCGAGCCCCGTTCTACGTATCAGAAATGAGCCCGAAGGTTCATCACTGCATGGGCGGCGTCGCCGTCAACGTTGAGACAGCCGTTCTCGACGTTGAAACGGATAAGCCGATCCCCGGTCTTTTTGCAGCCGGTGAATGCGTGGGCGGCATTCATGGTGCGGTTCGAATCGGAGCTTGCGCCGTGATGGATTGCCTCGTGAACGGCCGTCAGGCCGGTCTTTCCGCAGCAGCCAGTCCCAAGGCCTGAGCAGTTGACCTGTAACCTTCCGGAACAGCGTCACCAATAATCCAAGCGCCCGCCTGATGAAACCATCAGCGGGCGCTTTGCTTTCACTCAGAAGCTCACTTGTTGCCGCCGAACCACTTGGCGTAGATCTTGTCGTAGGTACCGTCGGCGCGGATTTCGTCGAGGACCTTGTCAAGACGGGCGCGCAGCTTGTCGTCGCCCTTGCGGATGGCAAAGCCGTAGTTTTCCGCCTTCAGGACACCGGGCACTTCGCGCAGGTTGAAGTTGGCGGAGGCCTTCTGAGTCAGGAAGTACTCGTTGACGGGCTTGTCGTTGACGATGGCCTCGCGGCCCTTGAAGGAAGGCTTCACCCGCCGAATTGAAGGTGCGTATTTTGGCGCCCTTGATCTTGGACATGAAGACGGAGCCTGAGGAGCCGATTTCAGCGCAGAGCACCTTGTTCTCCAAACCCTTCACGCCCTTGATGGAAGCATCGTCCTTGCGGGCCATGATGGAAAGCCCAGATTCATAGTACGGCTTCGTGAAGTCGACCTTGGCGGCACGCTCCGGCGTAATCGTGAGGGCGGAGACCGCCACGTCGATGGATCCCGACATCAGGGCGGGAATGAGGCCGTCAAGCCCCATGGAGAGAATCTGGGGTTCGAACCCGGCGCGCTTGGCCACCTCGTCGATCAGATCGATGTCGAAGCCGACGTACTTGCCTGAGTTGGAGTCGAGGAATTCGAAAGGAGGATAGACGGTTTCACTGCCGACGCGCAGTGTTTCGGCTCCGGCCTGAGTGCCGACAACCATAAGAGCGAGCGCTGCCGCTGCGACGAGCTTCTTCATGTTCATACCGAAGGTTCCTTTTCCTGTGTTCTACTGGATTTTTCCGGTGTTGATCGAATTGTCGCGTCCGGCTCCCGCCGGGCGTCACAAGCGGCCCGTCGGCCGCTCGACAGGAATGAGCTCCGACAAATTGTTGTGAAAGTTGGTGTTTAGGGGGCGTACTGATCTTTCTCTAGCAGAGAGGGAGTCGCGGATGATTTTTTCAACTTTTATATACGCTCCCCCCCACATCTATACACGGCGTAAACGATCTTGCCGATATCCTGAAAGTTGTGGCGACTGGAAACTTGTGCCCGTCGTCCATATTCACTCATCAATAGAGAGAGTCCCATGACAGATGACCTGTTTATGATCGCGTTCGCCATCGCACTGGCCTCAGTGCCCTATCTCCTCGTCCGACTGTTGAGCAGTTTCTTTAATCATCAATGAGAACCGCCTCATGTCTCCCATTGACTATTTGTTTGTCGGCACATCCCTTGCGTTGGTTGTCTGGCTCATTGTCGAACTCCTACGCGCGTGACTGACCCATCATGACATCCAATACTTTTTATACCCTTGCCGTCTTCGCCATCGTGCTGCTCATCATCACCAAGCCCATCGGGCTATGGTTGACGCCGATTGCTCAAGGCCGCGCTCCCGCTGTTGTCGATGCAATCGACAGACGCCTTATTTCCGTTCTCGCACCCAGTGGACGTGAGGAATCGTGGCAACGTTATGCCGTTTCGCTTCTTACCTTCAATACACTGGGACTCATTTTTCTATATGTCCTGCAGCGTATTCAAGGTTGGTTGCCGCTTAATCCGCAGGGCTTCGAAGGAGTCGCCCCCGATCAGGCATTCAACACTGCCGTGAGTTTTGTCACGAACACAAATTGGCAAAGCTACGGCGGCGAAATGACGATGAGCTACTTGACTCAAATGTTGGGCATGGGGGTACAAAATTTCCTGTCCGCCGCCACCGGCATTGCTGTTGCCTTCGCGCTCATGCGCGGCTTTTCGCGACATGAGTCCTCAACGATCGGCTGCTTTGCCCATGACGTGATTCGAATCACGCTCTGGGTGCTTCTGCCGATGTGCCTGACGTACGCTCTTTTTCTCGTGAGTCAAGGCGTCATTCAGAACATGTCAGACTACTTGACGGTGACTACACTTGCGGGTGATAGCCAGTCGATTGCCATGGGACCGGTTGCCTCTCAGGAAGCCGTCAAGCTCCTTGGGACGAACGGCGGCGGGTTCTTCAACGTCAACTCTGCTCATCCCTTTGAAAATCCGACCCCCCTAACTAACTTTTTAGAAGCGCTTGCCATTTTCGCCATTCCGACCGGTCTCACTTATGCCTTTGGCCGCATGGTCGGTCATCAACGTGAGGGTTGGATGCTTTGGCAAGTAATGGGCGCCTTGTTTGTGCTCGCCTTTACCGCTTTCGTCTATACCGAATCAACAGGGAATCCGCTTTTGCAGGCCATCGGCGCGGAAGGCTTGAGTTGGGAAGGGAAGGATGCGCGGTTTGATCTAGGTGCCCTGTCACTCTTTTCCACCGTGACGACGTCTGCATCCTGCGGTGCGGTCGCGGTGATGCATGACAGCCTCATGCCGCTTTCAGGCATGGTGACGATGGTACTCATGCAGTTGGGTGAAGTCGTTTTCGGCGGTGTCGGTGCGGGCTTTTACGGCATGATCGTCATGGCTGTCATCGCGGTCTTCATCGCCAGCCTGATGGTGGGACGCACGCCGGAATATCTCGGTAAAAAGATAACGCCGAAGGAAATGAAGCTGGCTGCGCTGACGATGTTGACCGTTCCCTTCATCGTTCTCGCCGGTACCGGCATCAATCTCATGTTGCCGGGGGCTCTAGAAAGCCTCAACAACCCCGGTGCTCACGGCCTTTCCGAAATTCTCTACGCATGGACATCCGCTGCCAACAACAACGGCTCGGCATTCGCGGGTTTGAATGCGAACACCGCCTTCTACAACATCGGGCTTGCGATTGCGATGTGGCTCGGACGCTTCATAGTGATCGTCCTTACGCTTGCGCTAGCCGGCACACTCGCCCGGGAGCGTCATGTCCCGTCCGGCAAGGGCACATTGGACACGGCCAGCCATCTGTTTGCAGGCCTCCTCATCGGCGTTGTGCTTCTTGTCGGTGCGCTTACTTACCTGCCAGTTCTGGCATTGGGACCCGTAGCTGAAATGCTGTCCCTCCTCTAACGCCAAACAAGAATTTAATCATGACATTAAAGAAAAACGAACCGCTCCTTTCCGGAAACCTGATCCGGGAAGCCGCGAAGGAGAGCCTGAAGAAGCTCTCTCCGAAAGCGCAAGCCAAAAATCCGGTGATGCTCATCGTATATCTGGGGAGTATTTTCACCGGCGCCCTTTTCATCTCTGATCTTCTCCATGGAACCGCCGCGAGACAAACCTCTTTTCTGGGTTGGCTCACGGTGTGGCTATGGTTTACGGTGCTTTTTGCCAATTTTGCAGAAAGTCTGGCTGAAGGCCGGGCGAAGGCTCAGGCAAACGCACTGAGGGGGCTTAAAACGGCCACGCCAGCATGCCGCATCCCTTCGAAGCCCGACCTCTGGAATGACACTACTGAAGGCATTATTGTGGATGCCACTCAGCTGCGAAAGGGGGACATCGTTCTTGTGAAGGCCGGTGAAATCATTCCCTGCGACGGAGAAGTGGTGCGTGGCATCGCGAGTGTCAATGAATCGGCCATTACCGGCGAGTCCGCTCCTGTCGTTCGCGAGTCGGGCGGGGACTTTTCCTCGGTTACCGGTGGGACGACCGTGTTGTCGGATTGGATCGTTGTTCGAGTCGAAAGTGATCCAGGCGACAGCTTTATTGACCGCATGATCGCCATGGTCGAAGGTGCAGCACGCAAGCGTACGCCCAACGAAGTGGCACTCACCATTCTGCTCCTCGCGCTCTCCGTTCTGTTTCTTATTGTCGTGGCCGTCATGCTTCCGGCTTCCGTTTACAGCGTCAACGCGAACGGTACCGGAGAAGTCGTGACGCCCGCCATGCTGATTGCACTGCTCGTCTGCCTCATCCCCACTACGATCGGGGGATTGTTATCCGCGATCGGAATTGCGGGCATGAGTCGTCTCATGAGCGCCAACGTCATTGCGCGTTCGGGCCGTGCTGTTGAGGCGGCTGGTGACGTTGACGTCCTTCTTCTCGACAAGACTGGTACGATCACATTCGGCAATCGACGCGCAAGCGCTTTCCATCCGGCGCCAGGCATCACGGTTGAAGCTCTTCGTGAAGCTGCGCTCCTTTCAAGCCTTGCCGACGACACGCCTGAAGGAAAATCCATTGTCGAACTCGCATTGAAGGAAGAACCTTCACTTTCGTCTCTGGGTGCAGCTGAAGACGCCACCTTCATACCGTTTACAGCCCAGAGCCGTATGTCGGGCGTCAACCTTGGATCGCGTCAGATCCGAAAAGGGGCAACGGATGCCGTTGTCCGTTGGGCCAAGGATACGGGGCACGCTGTTGTGCCACAACTGAAGCGTCAGGCCGATGCCGTATCGAGCCGTGGCGCCACCGCGCTCATGGTTGCAGAAAATGGAAGCCCTCTCGGCGTGATAGAACTCAAGGACATCGTCAAACCGGGTATTGCACAACGCTTTGCCGAACTGCGTGAAATGGGCATTAAAACCATCATGGTCACCGGCGACAATCCGCTTACTGCCGCAGCCATTGCTGCCGAGGCCGGTGTCGACGACTTCGTTGCCGAAGCCACACCGGAAAGCAAGCTGCGATTCATTCGCGATCAACAGGCAAACGGCCATCTCGTTGCCATGACGGGTGACGGCACCAATGATGCTCCCGCCTTGGCTCAGGCCGACGTAGCCGTTGCCATGAACAGCGGCACGCAGGCCGCCAAGGATGCTGCGAACATGGTCGATCTCGATTCGAGTCCCACAAAGCTCATCGACATCGTCCGCATTGGAAAGCAGATGCTCATGACGCGTGGGGCACTCACAACCTTTTCGCTTGCCAATGATGTTGCCAAATACTTCGCCATCATTCCCGCCGCTTTTTCGTCAACCTATCCCTCTCTTTCGGTTCTCAATGTCACGGGGCTTGAAACGCCGGAATCGGCCATGCTCTCGGCGGTCATCTTCAATGCCCTCATTATCGTTGCCCTGATTCCAATTGCCCTTAAAGGAGTGCACTACAAGGCTTGGTCAGCCGCTCGTCTTCTTAAGCACAATCTGCTGGTATACGGCCTCGGCGGCGTCATTATTCCCTTTGCTGGGATCAAGCTGATTGACATGGTGATCAACGTTTTTTAAGAAATAGTGAATATGTCCACCTCTTACACGACCGCATCTGTCGGTCTTCGCAAAAGTCTCCTCGAGACATCCGTCGCCTTCGTCTTCTTGACCGCGGTCACTGGCCTCCTTTATCCGGCACTTACGACCGGTATTGCCCAAACGATGATGCGCGATCAAGCCTCCGGGTCCCTCGTGTTCCATGACGGACGTGTTGTCGGATCCAGCTTGATCGGACAGGATTGGACAAAGACGCCCTTTTTCCAAACCCGTCCCTCGGCCGTTGCCTACGACGGAGCTTCGAGCGGTGCGTCCAATCTGGGTCCGACGAATCCGAAGCTCATCAACGACGTGCAATCCCGCGTCAAAGCATGGCAGACTCTTCGAGGTGATACAACGCCTGTCCCGGGGGACCTTGTGACGACATCGGGGTCCGGCCTTGACCCGCACATCAGCCGCGCGGCCGCTCTCTATCAGGTGCCCGTTGTGGCGCGGCGGACGGGGCTCTCCGAAGCCGCCCTTACGGCACTTATTGAGGAGCACGACGAATCCGGGCTTTTCGGACGACACCACTACGTCAATGTTCTTAACCTCAACATCGGCGTACAATCCCTCTTGCGCAAGGCCTCTTAACCTATCCTCCATGCACTCTGACGAAGACCGACGCCCCGACCCAGACAGCCTTCTCAAGGTCGGACAACAACGCATCAGGGGCCGCCTGAAACTCTTTCTCGGGGCGGCTCCCGGTGTTGGTAAAACGTATGCCATGCTGACCGAGGCGCATGAAAAACGCCGCGAAGGACTTGATGTTCTCATCGGCTGGGTCGATACACACGGCCGTCGAGATACCGAGGCGCTTTTGAACGGTCTCGACGTCCTTGCACGCGCCAATGTTCGCCGTGGGACATTTCTTGCGGAAGCGTTCGATATTGATGCCGTCATCCGCCGCAGGCCTGCGCTTGTCGTGATCGACGAGCTTCCTCACAGCAATCCGCCCGGATCTCGTCATCCGAAACGTTGGCAGGACATTGAAGACATTCTCGATGTCGGGATCGATGTCTATAGTGCGATGAACATCCAGCATCTCGAAAGTCTCAACGACATGGTTGGAGCCATGACGGGAGTAGCGGTAAAGGAAACCATCCCGGACCGCTTCTTCGACGAAGCCGACGAGGTGCGCCTTGTCGATCTTCCACCGGACGATTTGCTGCGTCGCCTTGAGGCGGGGAAAATTTATCTTCCGGGCTTCATCGAACGCGCCAAAAATCACTTCTTCAGAAAATCCAATCTCATAGCCCTTCGTGAACTATCCCTTCGCCTGATGGCTGAAAGGCTGGAGAGCGAAGTCAGAGAGCACCGTACTCTCTCTGCGGATCCTGCGGTTCGCGATGCTGTTACGGGGTTCGTGCTGGTCGTCGAGCGTCCAGACGTACAGGAGGTGATTCGAGAAGCAAGCCGACTGGCTCGGAATTTCTCTGGCGATTGGCATGTCCTTTGGCTCGGCAAGCCGGGAGAATCCCGTGAACACCGGTGCAGAGTTGCCGAAACGCTCGCCTTTGCGGAAAGTCTGGGGGCCGTGACGGCCATGACGAGCGGCAGCTTTGCAGCCGAAGTGTCCGCTTATGTGCGGGAGCACAATCTCTCCATGATCGCAATTGCTGACATGGGACTGCTCGCCACCATGCGGCGTCGTCATTTGTTGAGACATGTCGCCCCCAAAATCACGTTTGTTATTCTCTCGAGCAACACCGAGAAGCCATCTATTTGGGATTCACTCACAAGCGCTTTTCGAACGGATGCAGACGACGTCAATTACTCCGGCTATGTTGTTTCCGCCGTTTCCAACGTACTCTTGGCCGGCCTCTTTTCGTGGTTGATGCCATGGATTCAGCCGACCAACTTTGCGATGTGTTATCTGCTCGTTTCTTTCTTGGTCGCCATCCGTTACGGCATGCGTCCCGCCGCATTCGCAGTCGTTCTGTCGATCGTCTGCTTTGACCTGGTGGCGGTCGCGCCTTTGGGATCGTTTGCTGTTTCTGATCTACAGTACCTCTTTACCTTCTTTGTCATGCTCACTGTCGGCATCGTGTCCGCCCGACTTGTCGCTAAAAGTGAGACGATCGCCCGAGAATCACGTGAACGCGAGGCTCAAATGAGCCTGCTTTACGAAACCGCCCGTTCCTTTGCCGGCTTCATGGATCGCGAGTCGCTCTATCGAGAGGCTCATGAAGTCATGACGACGCGGCTGGATATTGCGCTTGAAATTTGGGAGCCTGACTCGACCAATGGGTTCATTCGCATGAACCATGCCTTGGCGAATGCCGATCCCGCCCTCATGCAGTTGGCCGTCGATCACCATCGCCCGACAGGATGTGCCACCACGACGCTGGGCGAGGCTGAATACCTTTATATTCCGCTGGTGGGATCCACCGGAGACGTCATTGCTGTCGCTGTCTGCCGCCTTAACAGCCCAGATCAGTGGACGGATGCTCTTTCCAGACGTCTGATTGAGGCACTTCTCACATTGCTGGGACAAGCCCTCGAACGTCTCTTCAATCAGGACGAAGCGAGAAAATCCCTGACAAATCTCGAAAACGAACGCCTGCGGCACACCCTTGTCCGTTCGCTCTCACACGATTTGAAAACGCCGCTTACAACGCTCGCGCTTGGCGCCGAAAGCGTCCTCGAACATTTGAAGAACAAGGATACGGACCGTGCGTTTGACGAGACCATTCAGCTCATCAAGTCATCGGAAGGCATGTCCCGCATGGTGAATAACATGCTCGACATGGCTAAGCTTCAGAGCGGGAGCTTCAAACCCAATATGACTTTTTTCCCTGCGGATGAACTAGTAGCCGGAAGCATCGGTCTTCTCAAAGAACGACTTCGGGACTTCCATCTCGACATTCGACTTCAAACCGATATTCCCTTGCTCTATGGGGATCAAGTGCTTTTGGAACGACTTCTTTACAATCTCATTGACAATGCCGTCAAATACTGTCCGTTCGGCAGTCGAATTCTCGTGGAAGTCGCAAGGCGTGCTTCAACCATCATGTTGGCCGTGCACGATAATGGTCCCGGACTTCCGGCAGGTGATCCGCAAAAACTTTTTGATCCGTTCCGCAGAGGGCAAAAAGAAAGCAAGATAGCCGGCGTGGGACTTGGACTTGCCATCTGTCGCTCGATCGCGCGTGCTCACAACGCCGATCTTCTGGCACTTCCTTCGCCCATGGGCGGAGCCAGTTTTTTGCTGATGCTTCCTTTGGTGGAGCCGCCGGATATGGAAGACGAGGACGCCATTCTTGCCAAACTTGATGCCTCCTCCCTGCTGTAAAACCATCGGAGTCCGTGATGCCCAAGCCCCGAATTTTGTTTGTTGAAGACGAAGATTACATTGCCCGAGTTATCAAATCGAGTCTGGAAGACGCCGGATACGAAGTCTTTCGAGCCAACTCGCTTGCGCAGGGACGAGTCGAAGCGGCAACACGCTCTCCCGAGCTTCTGATTCTTGACCTTGGATTACCAGACGGAGACGGCACTGATCTCATTCGTACGCTCCGCTCCTACAGTAGCGTACCGATCATCATTCTCTCGGCGCGCTCGGGCGACGACGCCAAAGTCGAAGCGCTTGACCTTGGCGCTGATGACTACATCTCCAAACCCTTCAGCATGATGGAATTGCTCGCCCGGGTGCGCGCACACTTGCGGCGCGCGGCTGGCGATGGTTGCCGCAATGCCGTATTTACATTCGGTGACGTAACTGTTGATCAGGCACGCGGCGTTGTGCTCAAGGGCAAGGATGAAGTTCATCTCACCAAGCTCGAATTTAGACTGCTCTGCGTACTCATTGCCGGTAGAGGACGCGTACTCACGCACCGACAGCTCCTCGCCGATGTCTGGGGGGCTGCGTATGTAGAACGTCCGCACTACCTTCGTTTATACATGGCACGACTGCGTCAGAAGCTCGAGAGTAACCCGACCGAACCTCTATACTTCATGACGGAAACGGGTGTTGGCTATCGGCTTAAAGTTTAACAACTTCCGCGGAATTCCCCATCCAATGCGAAGCGTTGGGTGGGGATGGATAGCGGGCCGAGCGTTAGCTTGGCAATTTCTGCCCTTGAAGAAGCCATGGTTCGAGACGCCGCATCCGGCTGGATGGAGGGCGAGCTTGACGACGGCAGAGCCATTCCGTTGCCAAGCGACATCGAAAACCATCTGCAGAACAAAGATCATCAGGACTGCGCATGGATGCTTGTCGACATCGACATGTCCAAGCTGTCTGACAAGACTGAGCGCCTGAACATCTGCCTTCCCTCTCGCGCTCTTCGCCGTCTTGACTCTTTGGCAGCCAACCTCGCAAAGACTATTTTTTCCCTGAAGGACTGAAAAAGGCTCCCGACTTCCGGGAGCCTTTTGTTTTTCCTCGTCTATTCTCGAAACCTTCCACAGCGACTGAACTACGGAAGGATTCCTCTACTCAGAGCGTGTGAGTGGCTCTCACTTGTTGCCGCCGAACCACTTGGCGTAGATCTTGTCGTAGGTGCCATCGGCGCGGATTTCGTCGAGGGCCTTGTCAAGACGGGCGCGCAGCTTGTCGTCGCCCTTGCGGATGGCAAAGCCGTAGTTTTCCGCCTTCAGGACACCGGGCACTTCGCGCAGGTTGAAGTTGGCGGAGGCCTTCTGAGTCAGGAAGTACTCGTTGACGGGCTTGTCGTTGACGATGGCCTCGCGGCCCTTGAAGGAAGGCTTCACCCGCCGAATTGAAGGTGCGTATTTTGGCGCCCTTGATCTTGGACATGAAGACGGAGCCTGAGGAGCCGATTTCAGCGCAGAGCACCTTGTTCTCCAAACCCTTCACGCCCTTGATGGAAGCATCGTCCTTGCGGGCCATGATGGAAAGCCCAGATTCATAGTACGGCTTCGTGAAGTCGACCTTGGCGGCACGCTCCGGCGTAATCGTGAGGGCGGAGACCGCCACGTCGATGGATCCCGACATCAGGGCGGGAATGAGGCCGTCAAGCCCCATGGAGAGAATCTGGGGTTCGAACCCGGCGCGCTTGGCCACCTCGTCGATCAGATCGATGTCGAAGCCGACGTACTTGCCTGAGTTGGAGTCGAGGAATTCGAAAGGAGGATAGACGGTTTCACTGCCGACGCGCAGTGTTTCGGCTCCGGCCTGAGTGCCGACAACCATAAGAGCGAGCGCTGCCGCTGCGACGAGCTTCTTCATGTTCATACCGAAGGTTCCTTTTCCTGTGTTCTACTGGATTTTTCCGGTGTTGATCGAATTGTCGCGTCCGGCTCCCGCCGGGCGTCACAAGCGGCCCGTCGGCCGCTCGACAGGAATGAGTGTATCCGCCTGAATTTCCCTTGTGACAGAACTAGGCCATCAGACCTAGGCGATTGCACGTAGCACGGTTCGCCGCGATCAACCGCGCCCTGCAGTATCCATTGGATTCATATCAGGGGGGCGGCTTGGCGTCCTGAGGCAGCGAGGCGTAAGATAGTCGTCATCTCATTCAGTGCACCAGCCATGCAAAATTTTCACGAACTGATTCAGGGCTTCCACAACTTCAAGGAAGACTACTTCCTCCGCGAGCGCGAATTCTTCAGCAGCCTCGTCCACGGCCAGAGTCCGAAGACGCTCGTCGTAGCCTGCTGCGACTCGCGCGTCGACCCCGCCATTCTGATGGGGTGCCGTCCGGGCGACCTCTTCGTCGCCCGAAGCATTGCCGCGATCGTTCCCGATGTCGAGAAGGCAGGCGAACATGATGCGGTCGTCTCCGCCGTCGAATACGCCGTGAAGCACCTCGACGTGCGCAACATCATCGTCATGGGACACTCGAACTGCGGCGGCATTCACGGCCTCCTGCACCCTGAAGTCGTCTCGAAGGAGCCCTACATCTCTCGCTGGCTCTGCCTCGCCCATCCCGTCCTCGAAGAACTCGAGCATGAGGATCCCGACGAACCCGCCGACGTCCGCGCACGACGCTGTGAGGAAGGCACCGTACTGCAGTCCATCGACAGCCTGCTCTCCTACGACTGGGTCAAGTCCCGCGTCGATGCAGGCACGCTCGCACTCCACGCCCTCTACTACGACCTTGCCAGCGGTACCATGTACGTCTGGAATGCCGAAGCGGAGGACTTCGAGGCAACCAAGCTCTCCGAGCTCTGAACAAACTGCGCAGACTTTTCCGCGCCCGGCCCTCGCACCGCGAATTCTCTCCGACTGAACTCCTAGCTTCCAGACTCCAACAACGGGAAACATTTCACATCATGATCAAGCCAATCGATCTAGACCGCGCATATAGACTTTTGAACATCGGCGCCACGACGCTCGTGAGCGCGGCTCACGAGGGCGACGCAGACATCATGGCCGCCGCCTGGGCTACAGCTCTCGACCTGACGCCGTGCAAGGCCACAGTCGTCATCGACAAGAGCCACTACACCCGCAAGCTCATCGAAAAAAAGCGGTTTTTTCGCTCTGATGATTCCAACGGCAGCCATCGCTCCGATCGTCATGAATCTCGGTACGGTCAGCAAGAACGACAATCCGCGCAAGCTTGAGGAATGCGGTACTCGTCTCGTGACGCTTCCCGAATATGACATGCCCTTGCTCGAAGGCTGTGCCGCCTGGATCGTCTTCCGCGTCGTGCCCGAGTTGCACAACCAGGAAGCCTACGATCTGTTCATTGGTGAAGCCGTCGCCGCCTTTGCCGACGATCGCGTCTTCGTCAACGGCCGTTGGAACTTCGAAGAGGCTCCCGACGACTTGCGAACGCTGCACTACGTGGCCGGCGGCCATTTCTACACCATTGGCGACGCGCTTGAAGTTCCGGCCTCCGCCTGAGTCAAGATGCGGCTTTTTGCTGAAAGCCCGGAAATCAAAAAAGGAGTTGAGCCAGCGCCCAACTCCTTTTTCATTTCTCCCTATTGGGGCAAAGCCCTTCCGCCCGTCATCGCCTCGGGAAGAAGAGGTCGATCGCCTTCACGGGAGATGCGGGCGTCAGCCTTGAGCCAGCAACGAAGAGCACGGCCGCCACGACCATGCAGGGTGCGATGGCATGCGCGCCTCCCATCGGAATCTTGAAGATCGTGACGGCGAGATAGAAGGCGATGCTGCCCGCAACGGAAACAAGTGCACCTCCTGCCGTTGCGCCGCGCCAGAAAAGACCGCCGATCAGCGGCATCAGGAAGGCGAGTTCAAGGCCGCCGAACGCAAAGAGATTGATCCAAGCGATGACGTCAAGAGGCTCGAGCGCCAGAATCAGCGCAAGGAGTCCGAGCGCCCCCGTCATGAGCCTCGTCGTCATGCGAAGCCTGGCCTCGTTGCGGCCCGCCTCTGGGCGGTGAAAGAGCACGAGGTCCTTCATGATGGCGGAGGCGGCCGCGAGAAGAAGCGAACTCACCGTCGACATCGTGGCGGCCAGAGGGCCGATGAGCGTCACGCCCGCCGTTACGGGATCCATGTAGTTGGCGATCAGGTAAGGCATCACGGCGTCCGTCGTGCCGCCCATCTCGGAGAGAGGCACGTCGAGCATACCTCGGGCAAAGACGCCCATCACGGTCATGCCGATCATGAGCGCACCACAGACGACGGTCGAGACGATCATGGCCTGATGCAGGTCGGAGGAGCGGCGGTAGCTCATGCAGCGCACGGCCGACTGGGGCAACCCGAGCGTGCCGAAGCCCACGAGCACCCATGCGGACAAAAGCAGCGACGTTGCTAGCGCGCCGCCCGAGGTGGGCGAGAGCAGCACGCCCTCACTGCCCGCCCCGCGGGGAGCTGCTGCGGCGACGTTCGCCATCACCTGGGCGAGTCCGCCGCCCGTCTCGAGGATGTTCCAGCCGAGCGCGCCCATGCCCACGAGCATCAGAACGGCGCAGGCCGTGTCGGTAACGGCCACGGCCCTGAAGCCGCCGAAGGCCGTGTAGAGCACGGTGACGGCGCCGAAGAGCACGAGCCCCCAGCCGTAGCTCACGCCCGCGGCCTTCGAGAAGATCTGTGCGCCGCCGATGAACTGACCGATCATCATCGTCGTGAAGAAGACGAGCATCAGCACTGCGAGCAGCGCCGCAAGCGTCCGTCCGCCCCGGCCGTCGCCGTAACGTGCGCGGATCATGTCGATGACGGTCAGCGCCCCCGCGGCGCGCGAGACGACGGCCATCTTCTTGCCGGCCACGCCGAGAATCAGAAAGCCCGCGATGATCTGCGGCGCGGCGAAGACCACCCAGCCGAGGCCGAGTTGCCAGGCAAGGCCGGGCCCCGAAACGAAGGAGGAGACGGATCCGTAGGTCGCAACGAGCGTCATGGCGAGCACGAAGCCCTTGAGGCTGCGGTCGCCGAGGAAGTATTCGCCTGCAAAGCGGTTGCGGCGACCCGCGCGCTCGGCCCAGAGCGAAAGCCCCATGAGCATGACGAGAAAGAGCGCGATCGGAAGGAGAATCAGGAAGGTGTTCGTCACGACTGTTCCTCCCCGCCGGCCTTCTCAAGGTTCCCCGCCGAGTAGCCGCGGGCGGCTTCATCAAGGTCGATGTCGGTGAAACAGCGCTTCACGAGCACCCAGACGGCCGCGACGCTGACGAAATAGCCGCCGACGCAGGATGCCATGAACCAGACGGGCATGGAGAGGATCGTCATATCCGAATCCTCAAGGAGCCACACCGCCGCCCAGAAGTACGCCATCGTGAAGGCCGCGGCGGCGAGCGTGGCCGCCGCCTCGCGCCCCGAAGCGCGAAGTGCGCGATCATAGAGAGTGCGGTCCGGCGACACGGCGTCCCGGACCTCGTTGTTGTTCGTCATTGACGATGTTACCTCCGGCCCTCGCCCATGAGGATGACGACGGCTTCTTCGGCGTCTTTGCGCCATTGGGGAAACACCCCGTCCTTGTTGTCAGTGTGTGTGATGGACGGGAGCGAGTTTGATGCCCGCTTCGCGGATCAGACGCCTGAAGAGCGTCAGATCCTCCCAGGCCTTGGCCTTTTCATCGGGAGCTCGAAGCAGGTAGGACGGATGATAGCTGACGACGGCCTTCGTGCCGAAGTCGCCGATCGTCACCTCGTGCACGCGTCCTCGCTGGCTGCCGATCGAAGCGTCGGGTCCCAGACCGAGCAGCGTCTGCATGGCGAAGCGTCCCATGATGAGAAGCACGTCGGGGCGAACGAGAAGAAGCTGCCTGCGCAGATAGGTTGCGCAGCAGGCCACCTCGGCGGGCGCGGGATTGCGGTTTCCCGGCGGGCGGCACTTGAGCACGTTCATGATCGCGATGTCGCGGCGGCGCTCGATGCCGATGCTCTCGAGCATCTGCGTGAGCAGCTGGCCCGACTTGCCGACGAACGGAATGCCCTGAAGGTCCTCCTCGCTGCCGGGCGCCTCGCCCACGAGCGCAATGCGCATCCCGGGACCGCCTTCGGCGAAGACGACGTGCTGGCGGCTTTTGGCCATCGAGCAGCAGGTGCATGCGCCTGCAAGCCCTTCAAGCGTCGCCCAGTCAGCCTTTTCACAGGCGGCGACAACTTCGGGCGGAAGCACGAGTGCGGGCGCCTGCGGGGCGCTTGAAATCGGTTCGGCGACGGGACGAACGACGGGGGCGGGTCTCGCGGGTGCGGGACGGGGCGCGAACTCGGGAGGCATTCCCGGCGGCAGTGCGGTGGATCGTGCGGCGGGACGCGGCGCAGGCCTCGAAGGAGCAGCGGGCGCGGCGGAGCGAACGGCCGGTGCGGGCTGCCTGAGCTCGGCGCGAAGCGCGGTTTCGGCAAGCGTCACGTCTTCGGTCTCGCGCAGAATCCACTGCGGACCGATCTCGAGGGCGTCCCACATCAGGCTGTCGGCGGCGCTCAGCATGCCTCACCTCCGAATTCAAGCGTCATCAGGACCGCATGCTCGCGGCCTTCGGCCGTGCGGTAGTAGTTCTTGCGAAGACCCACGCGCACGAAACCCGAGGTTTCGTAAAGACGGATCGCACGCTCGTTCGATTCGCGCACCTCGAGGTGGCAGCGCGTGCACTTCCGGGTGCGCATCGCATCCGTCATCCTGTCGAGCATGGCGCGGCCAAGCCCCCTGCCCTGCAAGTCGGGACGAACGCCAATCGTAAGAAGCTCCGCCTCGTCAAGCACCGGCATCACGACGGCCCACGCGCCGATCGAGCCGTCATCGAGCTCGAGCACGTCGCAGAACCAGCCGTTCCTGAGCACGTCGGCGAAGTCGCCCACCGTCCAGGGGGTCGGCTCCACCATCGCCTCGAGGGCGGCGAGGACCTCCTCGTCGCCATGCCTCACGGACCTGAAGCGGAGTCCGTCCGTCACAGGCGCTCTCCCCTCGCACGCTCCTGCATCGTGAGCGCAACACGGTCGCGCACGTAGAGCGGAGAGGCAAGCGCGGGGATCATCGTACGGCCCTCAGCCTCGTCTGCGAGGCCGAGACGCGCGATGCGCATCACCATGTCTTCGGGAATTTCGTGAACGGGGAAGCCTTCGGGGAGGTTGAACGCCTCGGCATAGACGCCGGCGGCGGAGCCGCAGAGCGCATCGACCTTCGCCTCCTCAAGCCAGCGGCGCGCATCGGCGGGCTTGACGAGTTGCGGCGCAAGCACCTCGCGCACGCCTCTCGGGCCCTCGACCACCTCATAAAGGGCGGAATAGGCCTCCTGCATGCGGGCGTCGTTCATGACGGCAAGGCGCGTGCCGGGCGCGAGCTGCGCGGCCTCGGCCGCCGCAAGCGCGTCGGCCTCGAGATTGCACACGGCGGCCACGTCGGTCCTGAGCGCCCAGGCGATGCCCTGAGCGACGCCGCAGGCGACGCGAAGGCCCGTGAAGCTGCCGGGGCCTGCACCGAAGGCCGTGAGCGCGATGTCCTTCTTTTCCGCGCCGCATTCGGCGAGGAGCTCGTCGATCATGGCGAGGATGCGCTCGGCATGCTTGTTGCCGACCGTCTCGGACTTCCAGGCCGAAACTTCGCCGTCGCGGCTCAGAAGGGCCGCGCTGCACCGCTGGTGCGCCGTATCAAGAGCAAGAATGAATGAAGGCATGACCGTCCAGTTGTTTTCTGCAGGCCTCGAAAAGGCCTCCGAACGCACGAAATCGGCGTCCCACAATGAATTCGATCATTATACCATCGAGCCTCCGGCGCCCCTCGGAGGCACGAAAAAGGCCGTCCCCCCCTGCGGATGAACGACCGTTTTGCCTTGTTTGGCTTGCTGTGATCGAATCTCCGGCCGCCCCTGCGTACGGCTTGCCGTCCGAACGTCTATCGGGCCGAGGCGCCGGCCGCATAGGCCGCGCGTCCTTCGCCGCTGCCCGTGAGCTGAACGTGGAATTCCGTGATCTGCTGACGAAGGAGCTGACGTTCGTCGCGACGCAGCTTTCGCGTCTCCTTCGACATCACGGCCCCCGCCTGCTCGCTGCAGAAGCGCTTTCTGAGCTTGTCGCGGTCGGCTGCGGACATTTCCCTGCGCATGTCGCTGCGCTCGCGGGTGCTCATGCTGCGCCAGTGCATGGCGCGGGAAACCTCGTCGAGATAGGGCCACAGGTGCGCACGCTCGCTCGCGGACATCTCGGTCCACTGGCGGATGCATGGCGCCTCGACCTCCTGACAGTGGTCCCCGAGACCCGCAGCGGGCTCGCCCCCGGGCATGGCGGCCGCCGAACTGCATCCGAGGCAGCAGAGCACGATGATGGCGCTGTTTCTCATAAGCTAGCTTCCCGTCATGAAATCTGCAGACGAATTTTCCGGCCTTCGCCTCAAAACGCCTGCGCCGTTGTCGTTCAGGGACAGCCCGCCATTTGGCGCACAAGGGTTATCCCCAACCATGTTCGCGGGATGGGTTCGAACCACCGGGCCCGACCGTCTCCCGACCCCGCACCGTCAATATACAGTTCGCCGCTCTTCTAGGCAGAAACCATGATTTAGGACCTGTTAACAAGAGGCTGATTTTGTAACACGATTTTGTTTTCCTTCCACGAGGCATTTGTAACAGGCGACAATGGGGTCATGCAAAAGAGTGTCCAAAAGGCACGGCTTACTGTCCGACACGGCTTTCGCGGCAATCCCGCCCGAAATTCCGATTTGCAACGGACGCTGATTCCGGAGAACCACCGTGGAACGCAATCCCAAAATTCTCGTTGTTGACGACGATCCCCGACTTCGCGACCTTCTGCGCCGCTATCTCGGCGAAAACGGCTTCCAGGTATTCGTGAGCGAAAACGGCGCCGCGATGAGCCGCCTCTGGGTTCGCGAGCACTTCGACGCCCTCATTCTCGACCTGATGATGCCGGGTGAGGACGGCCTTCAGATTCTGCGCCGCCTTCGCGCCGCCAAGGACATGACGCCCGTCATCATGCTCACCGCCCGCGGCGAGGACGTCGACCGCATCGTCGGTCTTGAGCTCGGCGCCGACGACTACATCGCCAAACCCTTCAACCCGCGCGAACTGCTTGCCCGCATCCATGCGGTGCTCCGCCGCCGTCCGGCGGGCGACGCCCCGGGCGCTCCCTCGCTGGAAAACGAGACGGTCCGCTTCGGCGAGTTCGAGCTTGACCTCGGCACCCGCGTACTCAAGAAGAACGGCGAGGTGCAGCCGCTCACGACCGGCGAGTTCGCCGTCCTCAAGGCCTTCGCCCGCCATCCGCGCCAGCCGCTCTCCCGCGACAAGCTGATGGAAATGGCCCGCGGCCGCGAATACGAGGCCTTCGACCGCTCGCTCGACGTGCAGGTTTCCCGCCTTCGCAAGCTGATCGAACCCGATCCCTCCAAGCCGCGCTACCTGCAGACGGTCTGGGGCCTCGGCTACGTCTTCATCCCCGACGGCCACAGCTGATCGCCGGGACCGCATCAGGCCAGTTCTGAGAAATTCTGAAAGCTCCCGTCCGCCACAAGCGGCGGGAGCTTTTTCCGCAGTACAGAACCGCTACACTTTCACCAAACGGTTTCAACCCACACCTGCCGGACACACTCATGCTTTCCCTACGCAGCAACCATCGCCCGAGCCTCTTCTGGCGCACCTTCATTCTGCTGTGCGGCCTCATCTTCTTCAGCGTCGTCGGCTGGCTGCAGAGCTTCCGCGTGCTCTCCGAACTTCCCTACTCGCAGGGCGTCGCGCAGCACATCGTCTCGACCGCAAACCTGACGAAGTACGCGCTCGTGACGGCCGACCCGCTCTTTCGCGTCGACCTGCTGAAGCTTCTTGCCGCCCGCGAAGGCCTTCTTCTCTCGCCGCGCGATGCGACCGACAAGGTCGTCGTCCTCTCGGGCGACGGCTTCAACGGCCTCATCGAGCAGCTCGTCAAGCACCAGCTCGGCCAGGACACGATCCTCGCCTCGAGCGTCAACGGCGTCTCGGGCCTCTGGGTCTCGGTCGACATCGACGGCGACGCCTACTGGATGCAGACCGACAGCGGCATCCTCAATCCGCCGCTCGGCACCGCCTGGCTCTGGTGGGCGCTCGCTGCCTGTCTTGCCAGCCTCTTCGGCGCCACGCTCCTCACCCGGCACGTGATCGATCCGCTTGCCAAGCTCTCGCAGGTGGCCGCGCAGCTCGGTCAGGGCAAGGTCCCCGATCCTCTTCCTGAGGATGCGGGCACGGCCGAGATCCAGGCCGTAAACATGAGCTTCAACCGCATGGTGCAGGACCTGCGCCGCATGGAGGCCGACCGCGAGCTGCTTCTCGCGGGCGTGAGCCACGACCTTCGCACGCCGATCACGCGCCTGCGCCTCGAGGTCGAGCTCGCCGACCTGCCCGAGGACTCCCGCACCGCCATGGTGAGCGACCTTGAGCAGATGGAGAACATCGTCAACCAGTTCCTCTCCTACGCGCGTCACAGCCATGAGGAGCAGGAGCTCGTCAACCTGGGCGAGGCCGTTCAGAACGCCATGTCCAACGCCAGGCTTGCGAGCGACTCGACCGTCAAGATCACGAGCCACATCGCGCCCAACGTCTTCATCGTTGCTCACCCGCTCGAGCTCTCCCGCGCCGTGCAGAACCTCTTCACGAACGCGATGCGCTACGGCCGCAGCGAGGACGGCATCCTCAGGCTCCACATTACGACGGGCCTGACCGACAACGGCAAGAACGCCATGCTCACCGTCGGCGACGAGGGCGCGGGCCTTCCTGAAGACCAGCGCGAGCGCGTCATGCGACCCTTCGAGCGCGGCGAAAGCGCGCGAAGCGGCGTGACGGGCACGGGCCTCGGCCTCGCCATCGTCGACCGCATCGTCCGCCGCTCGAGCGGCAGCGTGCAGCTCGACAGCATGGATCCGCACGGCCTTCTGGTGCGCGTAGGCTTCCCCGCCGCCGATCCCGCCGCCATCAAAGCCAAGGAGGAGAAGCGGGCCCGCGAACAGGAGAAGCTTGAGAAGAAGATGCTCAAGGAATTCCAGAAGAACCAGCCCGCAGCCCCCGCCGATCACGTCGACGAAGACCCGAAGGCGTGATGCAGGAACAAGCTGAAAGCACCTGAAACACGAAGGGGTCGCTCTCACGAGCGGCCCCTTTCCCTGTTGGAACGGGCTTCAGATTCGACTCAAGCCATCCTGCTCATCAGCACGACGGCCTGAGCCATCATGCCCTCCATGCGTCCGACGGCGTCCATCCTCTCATTGGTCTTCGCCTTGACGTTGACCACCTCTTCGGAGACGCCAAGCGTCTCGGCGAGCGAGGCCCTGATGGCGGGCATGTGGGGGCCGATCTTCGGGCGTTCGGCCACGATCGTCGCGTCGCAGTTGACGACGGTCCAGCCCTTCTGTCTTGCGAGCGCCACGACGGCCCTGAGGAGCACGCGGCTGTCCGCGCCCTTCCACTTCGGATCCGAGGGCGGGAAGTGCTGTCCGATGTCGCCGAGGGCGGCAGCGCCGAGCACGGCGTCGGTCACGGCGTGCAGGAGCACGTCGGCGTCCGAGTGGCCGTCAAGGCCGAGTTCAAACGGAATCTGCACGCCGCCCAGAATGAGCGGACGGCCTTCGACCAATCGATGGGAGTCGTATCCCTGACCTACTCGGAAGGGCACCACGGCGCCGTCTCCTAAGATGAGGCTCGCGAGCACGCCGTCGGCGGGTTCGGTCACCTTGATGTTGGTAGTGCGTCCCGGCACGATCCTGACGGGACGGCCGAGCCTCTCCATGGCGCTCGCCTCGTCGGTGATCCCCGCGAGGTCGCCCGAAAGCGCCTCGACGAGGTCGTGCACGCGGAACATCTGCGGGGTGGCCGCGCGCCACAGATCCGAGCGCGGCACCGTCTCGAGGATCATGCGGCTCTTGTCCGCACGCTTGATCGTGTCGGCGACGGGTACGGCGAGGATGCCGCCCGAGACACCGCCGTCGGCGAGCACCTCGTCGATGAGGCGGGCGGCCTCGCTCGGCTTCAGGCAGGGTCTCGCCGCATCATGCACGAGCACCCACGCGTCCCTGTCGAACCCTGCGTTGAGAAGGCCGTTGACGACCGACTCCGCACGCTCCCTGCCGCCGCAGCGCAGCACCCTGACGTTTTCAGGAAAGTGGCGCGCCACGTCGTCGATGTAGGGATCCGTCGGGCTCACGACCACGACGATCTCGCCCATGCGCTCGACGGCTCGAAGGGCGCGCACCGTATGCACGAGCATCGCCTCCGAGCCGAACTTCATGTACTGCTTGGGAGAGCCGAGCCCCATGCGGCTGCCGACGCCGGCCGCGCACACGAGCCCGACCACCTTCGTGGCTTCACTCATCCGTTTCTCCTTCTTGTCCCGTGGCCTCCGCAGGCGCGGCAGGCCCTGATGGGCACATTGTACCGAGGCTTAGCTACAAAGCGTTTTCCCGCAGGAAGAGCACTTTGAACGGACCTTCCGCTAATATCGAAAGACATCCGCCTATTTTCAACACATTTTTCCACGGAGGCAGGCTTTTATGCAGTCGCTCATCCACATGGCCGGAGGCATCGCCCTCCTGCTCTGGGGAGCCTACATGGTCAAGACCGGGATGCTCCGCACCTTCGGTGTGGCCCTCAAGGACTTCCTCTCCGTCCGGCTCAAGAACCGGGCCATCGCCATGGCGTCGGGCACCACGCTCGCATCTCTTCTCCAGAGCTCCACCGCCGCCACGCTCATCGTGGCGAGCATTCAGGCCGAAGGCTTTCTCACCACCAACATGGCCTTCGCGACGATTCTCGGCGCCGACTTCGGTTCGGCCCTGATGACCCGCGTGCTCACCTTCGACCTTTCGTTCCTGTCGCCGCTCTTGATTTTCATCGGCACCTGCCTCTTCTTCATGCGCAAGGCGGACACGCGTCAGGGCCAGTTCGGCCGCATCCTGATCGGCCTGGGCATCATCATGCTTGCGCTCAGCCTCATCGTGGCCGCCACGATGCCGCTGCGCACGAGCACGGAGCTCGCGCCTCTCTTCCTCGAGATCTCTCATTCGCCGATCCTCGCCGTACTGCTCGGCCTGTGCCTCGGCTTCGGTTGCTTCTCGAGCCTTGCCGCCGTGATCATCACCTCAGGCCTCGTCACTGCAGGCGTCATCCCCGTCTCCACGGGCCTCTGGGTGGCGCTCGGCGCCGACATCGAAAGCACGATCCTCGCGCTCATGACCACGATGACCGCCTCGCGCATCGGCCGCCGCGGTCCCGTCGCCAACACGATGTGGCGCGCCGTGACGCTTTCGTTCACGGCCCTGCTGCTCGCAACGTGCCCCTTCATCGCCGAGGGCTTCGGCGCGATCCCCGACAGCATCATCTACTTCCACGTCACGCTCAACCTGATCATCTCGGGCACGGGCCTCTTCATCATCAAGCCCTTCGCAAGGATTGCCGACCGCATCATCCCGGAAAAGAAGGCTGATGCCAAGACGGGCGGCGAGGCCGCAGACCTCTTCGCGAAGGAAAACCTGATCTCGAGCGGCATGTCCCTCAACGTTGCGCGCACGGAGCTGCAGCGCATAACGGGCGACGTCCGCAACTTCTGGCACGACATCGAAATCATGCTGCGCATCAATCCCGCCGACGGCGAGATCCTCATCCTGCATGACCGCGGCAACTACATCAACCAGCGCACGAGCACGATGACACGCTACCTCGGGCTCGTCATGCGCGGCCAGCTCACCACGGCCGAGGCGATCGAGTGGCAGTACCTCAAGAACGCCAACGGCAGCATCAAGGTCGCCCTCAACACGATCGACCGCATCATCACGGTCATCATGAACGAGAAGTGCCGCAAGAACCGCTCGTTCACGCCCGACGGCCTCAAGGAGCTTCAGGCCCTGCATCACCGCGTCGGCGTCTGCCTCGAACAGCTTGCCGTGATTCTCGCCGAGAAGGACCTCGAGAAGCGCCGCGCCCTCTGCAACACGCTCAACAACGAGCGCGAGGCGATCCTGCGCGACAGCTACGAGCTGACGTTGCGCCACATGGAGCGCGTCTCCCGCGGCCTGTCGGGCGCCATCGACACCTCCGCCCTGCACCTCGAGCTGCAGTCGCTCTTCAACCGCATCGTCGGCATCATCGGTTCGGCCGCCTCCATGGACTACGGCACCCCCAACGATCCCGAACCTCAGGGCTGACACCCGCTCGAATCCTCGGCCAATGGCCCGGTCTTCATTGAAGCCGGGCCATTTTTGCATCCATTTTCCGAGGATCTTCGGGCTCGTTTCGGGCCCATTTCGGACCATTTTCAAAGTATTTCGGATTACCATGCCACCCCTTCGGGGAAGGCTCATCGAGACGCTTTCCCCTTCCATTCAATTGGAACACAGGGATTTACACGATTTCATTCACTTCAGCGAACATCATCCGCGCGGATTAAGCCGTCCATCACTTGGGGTTAACCCTTTGAAAGATGATTCGTTTTCGGTCCTTTGATTCTTCAAAATTCCCTCAATTCATTTTTTCGACGGCGCCCGTCGCGGGACGCCTCGCTCAGACTTTCAATTGACAGGAGTTTTCCGTTGAAGAACCCGACTTTCAAGATTGCCGCCGCTGCGATGATGGTTGCCGGCGCCTTTGCCACCCAGACCTACGCCGCTGGCTTCCAGCTCTCCGAGCAGTCCGCCATCCAGATGGGCCGTGCCATGGCCGGCGCCGGCGTCGTGGGTGACGACCTTTCCGCCGTTCACTACAATCCCGCCGGCATGACGCTTCTCTCCGGCACGCGCATGCAGGCGACGGGCACCTGGGTTGCGGTCAATCTTGACTACGAAGGCGACTCCGGCCAGAGCGAAAACGGCCGTCTCAAGGGCCAGATCATTCCCGCCGGCTTCATCACGCACCAGATCAACGACAGCCTCTGGGCCGGCCTTGGCCTCACCGTCCCCTACGGCATGGGCACGGAATTCGGCGAGGGCTGGGAAGGCAGGGAGCGCGGCACCGAGTCCATGATCCTCACCTTCGACATCAACCCGAACCTGGCCTGGAAGGTCAATGAAAAACTCAGCGTCGGCGGCGGCGTCTCGCTCCAGTACGCCAAGGCCGAGCTTGGCTCCGGCAGGATCGTTAGCGAAAACGGCCATACAATCAACTCCAACGTCAAGGGCGACAGCTGGGCCTGGGGTTGGAACGTGGGCGTGATGTTCCAACCTGTCGAGACCGTCCGCCTCGGTCTCGCCTACCGCTCGCACATCGCTCACAACGCCGACGGCCATACGACCCTCAGCAATGTTCCCAATGCTCTCCTTAATCCCTATGCCCCCAGCGTGAGCAATCTGCGAAGCGACATGGAAGTCCGCATCAAGACGCCCGACACGGTCACGCTCTCCGCCACGTGGGAGGCCACTGACGCCCTGCGCCTCTCCGGTACGGCCCGCTGGTCCAAGTGGTCCAACTTCCGCTCTCTCAACGTCCAGAACCTTGACCTTGCCGGCACCAAGCTCGGCACCACCGTCGTCGAAAACAACTGGGACGACACGTGGTTCTTCTCCGTCGGTGCCGACTACAAGCTCAACGGCCAGTGGACTGTCCGCGGCGGCGTGGCCTACGACCAGGGGCCTGTTGAAAACCAGTACCGCATGGCCGTCATTCCCGACACCGACCGCGTCTGGTTCTCGGGTGGCGCCTCCTACAAGTACACGGACAACCTGACGTTCGACTTCGGCGCCACCTACATCAAGGGCGTCGGCGACACCGACCTCTACGACAAGGTCGGCGGCAAGAAGATCGGCGAATTCAAGTCGCTCGACTCCTACATCTTCTCCGCCCAGATGCAGTACCTGTTCTAAGGTAGTCCTTCAGGATTAAAAAAGCACCGAAAACCCTCTCCCAGAGGGCTTGACGGTGCTTTTCGTCTTTCAGGGGACTCATCATGCTGACGGATTAGCCCGCTTCTAAAACTCTGTTGCAATGTGTTAGGGTGCACACCTCGTTCGGGAAAACACGCATAAAAAGCCCGAAAAGCGACATGTGTCGCGCACTCCAATCCATACCAGGAGCAGATCTTGCATCAGAATTTCATCCGCGCCGCCGCTGCCGCCGCCGTGGCCGCCACCTTCTCCTCCGCCGCCGTTGCCGGCGGCTTCCAGCTTACGGAGCAGTCCGCTCTCGGTCTCGGCCGCGCCTACGCCGGCATGGGTGTCGACGGCACCGACGTCTCGGGCCTCTACTACAACCCCGCCACGATGACGCTTCACACGGGCACGCAGGCTCAGTTCGGCTTCGTCGGCGTCGGCCTCAACCTCGACTACAACAGCAAGAAAGGCGACTCCATCCATGACGAAAACGGCCGCAAGCAGCCCGAAGCCGTACCCAACCTCTTCATTTCGCACCAGATCAATGACGTGACCTGGATCGGCTTCGGCTTCACGGTGCCGTTCGGCCTCTCCACCGAATATGACGACAACTGGGAACAGGCTTATGAGGGCACCGATGCCAAGATCGAGGTCTACGACTTCAACCCGACCTTTGCCTGGAAGCTTTCCGACAAATTCTCCCTCGGCGCCGGCGTCTCCTACCAGTACGTGAAGGCCAAGCTCGGCTTCAACAAGTCCGCAGTCTCGAACGGTTTCATCTCGAACGGTTTCATCTCCAACACCCACACCCGCCTAACCGGTGACGCCTGGGGCTGGAACGTCGGTGCCATGTGGACGCCTGTTGAAAACGTCCGCATCGGTGCCTCCTACCGCTCCGCAATCGGTCACACGGTCAACGGCGACCTCAATGTCACCGTGAACTCGACCGTGGATAATCAGGTCTTCTCCAAGGTCATCACCACGCCCGCCACCGTCTCGATGGACGCCCCCGCCTGGGCCATGCTCTCCGCCGCCTGGGACGTCAACGACTGGCTGAGCCTCTACGGCACCATGCGCTGGGCCGACTGGTCGAGCTTCAAGGCTCTGACGGTTGAAGCCGGCGACAAGTTCAGCTCCTCCCAACCCAAGAACTGGAAGGACACGTACCTCTACTCCGTCGGCTACGACGCCCGCATCAACAGCTTCTGGACGCTGCGCGGCGGCATCGCCTACGAAACGTCCACGATCGACGACAAGTACACGCGTACCGGCACGATTCCCGACGCCGACCGCTGGTGGTTCGCCATCGGCTCCTCCTTCCACTGGACGAAGGACTTCCAGACGGACGTGGGCTTCGCTCACCTGCACGGCGTGCATGAACGCAGCCTCTACAACTCCAAGCATGAGGAAATCGGCAAGTTCCGCAAGCTTGATGCCTACATCATCGGCATCCAGGGTCAGTACCGCTTCTAAGGTCTAGCCCGCGGCGAACTCCGCCGCATCCTGCACTCCGAATCCCGGCGTCTCCCAGACGCCGGGATTTTTGCTTTCGGGATACAGAAAATCGACAAGCAGCGTGCCGAGGTCGGCGCCCTCGGGCAGTGCGGGGCGCTCGAAGCCCTCGAATTCGGGGCAGTCGGTGAAGCCCGCGCTTCGGCAGAGGACTGCGGTATAGAGCGCAAGCCCCGTCTCCATGCTCGGACGAAGGCCGAAATGCTCGAGAAGAAGCGTGAGAAGCGCGAGGTCCTCGTCCCATAGAGTCTCGGGAGCGGGATGAAGGGAGGAGAGAAGGAGGACGGGAGACCTGTCGTCATGAAGGAGGCATTCGCCGGCCGTCGGGCGCGTGCTGTCGGCGTGAAGGCACGCAAGGTCCGTCACCTCTCCCTCGGTGAGAAGAAGCGGATCCACGGGCGTGCAGCGGATGAGTTCCTTCAAGCGCGCCGCATAACGTCTGCATCGATGAGCTCTCAGCATGGTCGGGCCTCCATCGGCCGCTCGCAGATCGGGCGGCCTTCACCTAATCCTACGGCATATCGGCCGAAGGTGTCGCCCCTCGCCTGTCGACCGCCCTCTGAGAGTCCTCCGGTTTGTGCTATCGTCACTTCCGACTCAAGACACAAAACGGAGCCCACACATGTTCAATAGCGCAATCCCAGACCTGATTTCCGAAGACATCTTCCGTTTCGGGCCCGGCGACAGGTACGCGCTGCCCATCGGCACGGCGGCACCCGACGCGCTCGCGCTCTCGCAGATGGCCGAGAAGTGCCGCACAAGGCATGAAAGACTCCTCGTCATCTGCGCCGATCCGCTCGACGCCGTGAGGCTCGGGCAGGAGATCCCTTGGTTCAGTCCCGAACTCGGCGTCAGAAGCCTCCCCGACTGGGAGACGCTCCCCTACGACGTGCTCTCCCCGCAGGAGGACATCGTCTCCGAGCGCCTTGAGACCCTCTACCGCATGACCTCGGGCACGAAGGGCCTCGACGTCGTGATCGCCTCCGCCGTCACGGCCGCCCAGCGCATGGCGCCCGTCGCCTACGTGGGCGCGAACACCTTCTTCTTCCGTCCCGGCGACACGCTCTTGGTCGAGGGCCTTCGCTCGAACCTCGCCGCCGCAGGCTACGCAGGCGTCAAGCAGGTGCTCGCGGCGGGTGAATTCGCCGTTCGCGGCAGCATCATCGACGTCTTCCCGATGGGCTCCGACAGGCCCTTCCGCCTCGACCTCTTCGACGACGAGATCGAGTCGATCCGCTGGTTCGACGTCGAGACGCAGCGCTCCATGGAGGCCGTCAACGAGATCAGGCTGCTTCCGGGCCACGAGTTCCCCGTGACGCCCGAGGCCGTCACGGGCTTCAGGCAGCGCTGGCGCACGCGCTTTGCAGGCGATCCGGGCAAAAGCCTCGTCTACCGCGACATCGGCAACGGGGTCCTGCCGCCGGGCATCGAATACTATCTGCCGCTCTTCTTCGAGCAGACGGCCACGCTGGCCGACTATCTGTCGGCGGGCACGCGCGTCGTGCTCGTGGGCGACGTGCAGACCGCGCTTGCTGGCTTCATGAAGGAGACGCTCTCGCGCCAGCGCATGCTCGAAACGGACGCGGACCGTCCCGCGATGAAGCCCGAGGAGCTCTGGCTCACGCCCGAAGCGTTCTTCACGAGCCTCTCGAAGTTCGCGCGCTTCACCTTCAGGCGCGAGGGAGCCCCCGAAGACGCGCTCGCCCTCAAGGGCGTTGCGGTCGACCGCAAGAGCCAGAACCCCGTCTCGAACCTCATCGCCTTCACGACGACCGAGAAGACGCGGGGCCGCCGCACGCTCATCGTTGCGACCTCGGTGGGCCGCATGGGCACGATGGGCGAGCTCTTCAGGGCGTCGGGCCTCGAATTCACGGAGTACGAAAACTGGGCGGACTTCCTCGCGGGCGACGCGCCCGTGGGCCTTGCGGCCGCGCCGCTCTTTGCGGGCAGCCTCCTTGAGAATCCCGGTACGGCGATCCTCACCGAAACCGAGCTCTATGCCGCCAGCCCGAGGCGTTCGCGTCTGCGCCGCAACCGCCAGTCGACCAACATCGAAATGATCGTGCGCGACGTCTCCGAACTCAAGATCGGGGATGCCGTCGTGCACCTAGAGCACGGCATCGGCCGCTATCAGGGGCTCGTGCACATGGACACGCCCGACGGAGAGGCCGAGCTTCTGCGCATCGACTACAAGAACGAGGCCAAGCTCTTCGTGCCGATCGCCAACCTCCACCTCATCTCGCGCTACTCGGGCGCCGATCCCGAGAACGCCCCGCTGCACGCTCTCGGACGCGGCGACTGGGAAAAGGCGAGAAGGAAGGCGGCCGAGCAGGTCCGCGACACGGCGGCCGAGCTCCTGCACCTCTATGCGCTGCGCGAGACCCGCAAGGGCGTCGTCTTCCCCATCGACATCAGCGACTACGAGGCCTTCTGCGAGGGCTTTGCATTCGACGAGACGCCCGACCAGGCGGCCGCCATCGGCGCCGTCCTCAACGACATGACGACGGGCAAGACGATGGACCGCCTTGTCTGCGGCGACGTGGGCTTCGGCAAGACCGAAGTCGCACTGCGCGCGGCCTTCGTCGCCGTCTCGGCGGGCCGGCAGGTGGCCGTGCTCTGCCCGACGACCCTGCTCGCCGAGCAGCATGCCCAGACCTTCCGCGACCGATTCGCGCCCTGGCCCGTGCGCATCGCCGAACTCTCCCGCTTCAAGACGGGCAAGGAGACGACGAAGGCGCTCGAAGGCATCGCCGACGGCACGGTCGACATCGTGATCGGCACGCACAAGCTTCTCACTGACAAGGTGTCCTTCAAGCGCCTCGGCCTCGTCATCATCGACGAGGAACACCGCTTCGGCGTTCGCCAGAAGGAGACGCTCAGGAAGCTGCGCGCCGAGGTCGACGTCCTCACGCTCACGGCCACGCCGATCCCGCGCACGCTCTCGATGAGCCTCGAAGGCATCCGCGACTTCTCCGTCATCGCGACAGCCCCCGAGCGCCGTCTGGCGGTCAAGACCTTTGTGCACGCCGAGGAGCCGGGCCTCATCCGCGAGGCCGTCATCCGCGAACTCAAGCGCGGCGGCCAGGTCTACTTCCTGCACAACGAGGTGGAGACGATCGAGAACCGCCGCGAGCAGCTCGCCGCACTGATTCCCGAAGCGCGCATCGCCGTCGCGCACGGACAGATGAGCGAGCGCGAGCTCGAACACATCATGCGCGAGTTCTACCAGCAGCGCTACAACCTGCTCCTCTGCACGACCATCATCGAGACGGGCATCGACGTCCCGACCGCCAACACGATCATCATGCAGCGCGCCGACAAGCTCGGCCTCGCGCAGCTCCACCAGCTGCGCGGCCGCGTCGGCCGAAGCCACCATCAGGCCTACGCCTACCTGCTCACCCCGCCCTCGGGCGCCACGACGAAGCAGGCGAAGCAGCGCCTCGAAGCCATCCAGTCCCTTGAGGAACTCGGCAGCGGCTTCTACCTCGCCATGCACGACCTCGAGATCCGAGGCGCGGGCGAAGTGCTAGGCGAACACCAGTCGGGCGAGATCGCCGAGGTCGGGTTCGACCTCTACAGCCGCATGCTCGCCAATGCCGTCAAGGCACTCAAGCGCGGAGAACTTCCCGACTTCACGGAGCCCCTCGTGCCGACCACGGAAATCTCGCTCCATGCGCCCGCACTGCTGCCGAGCAGCTACGTCTCGGACGTCTCGCAGCGCCTCGGATTCTACAAGGAGCTCTCGTCCGCGACGAGTGTCGAGGACATCATCCGCACGACCGAATCGCTCGCCGACCGCTACGGCAAGCTTCCCGAGGCCGCGCAGAGACTCACTCAGATCCACAGGCTGCGCCTTCGCTGCGAAGCGCTCGGCGTGCGCAAGATCGACTGCGCCGACACGGCGACCGTCATCACATTCACGGCAAGGCCCGCCGTCGAGCCGATGGCACTCATCCGCTTCCTGCAGTCGAGGAAGGACGCCCGCATGCTCGGGCCCGACAAGCTGAGGATCGACTCGGGCGGCGCAACGCCCGAAAATCGCCTCGCACTCGTGCAGACCGTGCTCGCGGCGCTCGAAGCGCACTGAATGGAATGGAGGGACCAGAATCATGGGCATTGAAATCGAACGCAAGTTTCTCGTGAAGTCGGACGGCTGGCGGAAGCTCGGCTGCGCCGTGCGCTACGCTCAGGGCTACCTCTGCAGCGACAGGAACCGCACGGTGCGCGTGCGAACCGTGGGCGACAAGGGCTTTCTCACGGTCAAGGGACGCGGAAGCGGCATCGCGCATCCCGAGTACGAGTACGAGATCCCGTACAACGAGGCCCGGACCATGCTCGACGAACTCGCCGAAAAGCCCGTCATCGCCAAAACCCGCACGAAGATTCCGTTTGCGGGCTTCGTCTGGGAGGTGGACGAATTCTTCGGCGACAACGAGGGCCTCGTCATGGCCGAGATCGAGCTGCCATCCGTGGATGCTTCCTTCGAGAAGCCCGAGTGGATCGGCGAGGAGGTGACGGGCGATCCGCGCTACTACAACTCGATGCTCGCCAGGAATCCGTACAAAAACTGGCGGCGCTGATCCCAAAAACAAGCAGTGCCCAACCCGCGCAATCTCAGGCATTACCCTGCCAAGCACGCGAATGCCGGCGATTTGTCGCATACTTTCAGTCTGGCAGTTTTTTCAATCGAAGGATTCCCCATGCAGGCACCTCAAACCGAATCGCCCTCCGAGTTCACGACTTCCGCCGTTCTGACCGCCTACAAGGCGCTTCCCGAATCGCTGCGCCCCTTCTATGCGCACATCCACTGCGGATCCGCCGCCATCGTCGCCGCACTCGGCCTGACGGCTGAAGACAACAACGTTCTGGAGACTGCCGTCAAGGCCATCGGAGACCTTGCCGACGATGCGGAAGCCTTCGACCGTGACGCGGCCGCCGAGAGCGGAACCCTCGCAGACATGATTCGCGAGCTCGCGGGAACGCTCGGAGACGACAGCAATCCGCTCGTCGTCTCGCTCGACGTCATCTGGGGCGCGATTTCCTCCTCGTCCATCGTCACCGGCGCGGATCCCGACGACGATGAGGATCCCATCGAGCACTATCTCTACGACAACAGCGACCTCACGGGTCTCATGGGCGCCTACTGGGACCTTCAGGGGGTTCTCGAGATCATGTTCGGCGAACTCGGCATGAACGCCGACTTCCGGGGCAGCCTCATCGAACTTCCGACCGAGGCCGCTAGCGTCGCCGAGCTCAACAAGAGCCTGCAGCGCCTTTCGTCGAGTTCCCGCGCCTGCTTTGCGTGGTGCCACAACAGGATCGTCTCGGTGCTTCGAGACCTCTCGAACGACGACCCGAAGGTTCTCGAGAAAAACCTTGAGAGTTCCGGCATTCAGCCGCTTTTCATTCCGGCCGTGCTCAGGCAGTTCAACGAGTCCCGCACGGCAAGCGACGTGCTCGCCGCAGTCTCCCGCCGCTTCTCGCCCTTCGACCGAGAGCTCGATGCCGTTTTCGAGCAGTTCTGGAACCTTCAGCGCGCCGTGAGCCAGAAGGCCGACCATCCCGCCAGAGTCGCTCTTGCCCTTCTCGTCTCCGCCCTGGCCGCCATGCTCGACTGTCGTCCCGAAGACATCGACTCCCGCGCGAGCTCCCGTCTCGCGGAGTCTGACGATCTTGCGGCCTCCGACCGGGGACTCGCCCTCCATCTGGCCGGCATCGTCGCCGGCGTGGAACTCGTCGAATCCGACGACCCCGTGATGCAGATGTGCAGGAGCTTCGACGAGGCATGCGAAAGTGCCGAAGCGAATCAGAACATCTGTCTTCCGCTCTCATGCGCACTCACCGCCGTCAATCATTTCCTGAAGGACGAGGCCGCCGCAAAGGAACACTTCAAGAAGCTCCATCTGGCAGACGCCACTACCGAAACCTTCCTTCCCAGCCTTGCCACGCTTTCGGAATTCCTCGTGCATCACACACCCGAGAAGGACGACGGCTCCCTTCTCAAGAAGCACTTCGCCCCCGTCATCGAAGGCGATTACGATGGCCCCACTGCAGGCGAACACTACGCGAAGCTTCTCAGCGAGACACTTTCCAGGATGGACGAAGAGAGCCGCGCTCTTTTCACGGCGTCTTTCCTCACGCTGGGCTACCTGATGAGCGGCATCTTCGCCCGCACGCCTGAGGAAATCGAGGAATTCTTCAAGCAGGCGTTCCCCGGATTCATCGTCGATCCGATCATCGCCATGTGCATGTCCATCCTGCCCGCCGCCTCCAAGCTCGCGGTCGAGGCCACGGAAAAGATGGAAGCCGCCACCGCCTGACGTCTCCAAAGCCGTCGTCATCGCCAACGTCATCAGACGCATCCGTCGCCCGGCTTGTGTGAGCCGGGCGATTTTTTCAGGACCAGAACCGACGACGGAGCCTGCTGGAGATTTCGGCCGGTCTGTGCATTCCATGCTCATGGCCTCGCTTGCGACCGCGTCCGACGCCGCTCAGCCTAAGCCCGAAAAGACAAGGAAAAGCCCGCTCCGAATCAAATGCCGGGCGGGCGTCTTCACAAGGCGTGGTGTTCGGGCTCAGTGCTTGAGCGCGGCGAGAGCGGCGAAGGGATTGGGCTTTTCAGCCTCGACCACCTCGTCGCTCGTGTTTTCATAGTCCATCTCGCAGTCGTCGTGAAGCGGCATGGCGGGAAGCGACAGGATCGCCTCCTCCTGAACCCAGTCGGCGACGGAGAGACTGCGGCTGCCGACGATAACCTCCTCATCATCACCCTCTTCATCGAGCGGGAGCGCATTGGCCTCTGCCTCGGTCTTCGTGAAGCGGAAGACGAGTTCGCGGCTGACGGGAACGCTCACGGGCTCGTTGCAGCGCGCGCACTGCATGACGACCGTGCCCTCGAACGAGAGACTTGCGGCGGGAAGTCGCTCAACGATGCCGAGTCCCGTCACGCTGAACTTCAGGGAGCCCTCGAGCGCCTGAATGAAGTGCGCGAGCTCAGGCATTTCGTCAAGCTCAAGCGTGCCCTCCACGGTCTGGCGGGTGCGGGCGATTTCGAAAACATCGAGCGTAAGAGACATGGTCATCCTCAGTAAAACTTTCAGGCCCGGAACGGGCGCCCTGAAAGGATACATTGTTCACGCGCAGGCGGCGGGAATTTCGCTCGCCCGCCTTGGGACTTCCCGCTACAATTCCTGCATTATGACAAAAGCACTCATCCTCGCCTCGAGCTCCCGCTACCGCCGAGAGCTCCTCGACCGTCTCGGCATCGCCTACACGTGCGAAAGCCCCGACATTGACGAATCCTCCCTGCCTGGCGAAACGCCGCAGGACACTGCGATGCGCCTTTCCGAAATGAAGGCCCGCGCAATCTGGGACAAGCACCCCGGCGCCGTCGTCATCGGCTCCGATCAGGTGGCCGACCTCAACGGCGTCAAGCTCGGCAAGCCGCACACGCACGAGAACGCCGTCCGCCAGCTCAAGAGCATGCAGGGCCACGACGTCGTGTTCACGACGGCCCTGTGCGTCATTGACGCCGAAGGCCGCGCCGAGCGCGTCAAGTCCCAGACGACGATCCGCATGCGCACGCTCTCCGACGAGGCCATCGAGGCCTACGTCGAGCGCGAGAAGCCCTTCGACTGCGCCGGCGCCGCCAAGATCGAGCGCCTCGGCATCGCGCTCATGGAAAGCGTGAAGTCGGACGACCCGACCTCCCTGATCGGCCTGCCGCTCATGGCGCTCACCACGCTTCTCACCCGCGCGGGCGTTGAAGTCCTCCCCGGCCTCGACGCCTGATTGAGGAGCACCTCCCATGGCCGGCACGATCTACTGCCTTCCCAACCTCATCGCCGACGGCACGCTGGAAGCCGCCATTCCGCCCGCCGTGCGCACCCGCGCCGCAGACATCCGCCTCTTTTTCGTCGAGGCGGCCAAGAATGCGCGCGCCTACCTGAAGCTGCTCGGCCATCCCGGCCCCATCTCGGAGCTCAGGATCGAGGAGATCGGACATGATCCCGACCCCGCCCTGATCGACCGCTGGCTCGAGCCCGTCCTCGCGGGCGAGGATGCCGCGATCGTCAGCGAGTCGGGCTGTCCCGGCATTGCGGATCCGGGCGCACAGATCGTTGCAAGGGCCCAGAAGCTTGGCCTGCGCGTCGTGCCGTGGGTCGGCCCCTCGTCGATTCTCATGACGCTCATGGCGAGCGGACTCGACGGCCAGCGCTTCCGCTTCCTCGGCTACCTGCCCGTGCATGCGGACGAGCGCGCTGCGGCCCTCAAGGACCTCGAGACCCAGAGCCGCCGCTCCGAGACCCAGCTCTTCATCGAGACGCCGTACCGAAACGGCGCGATGCTCGAGAGCCTCGTCTCCACGCTCGCCCCCGACACCCGCGTCACCGTCGCGACAGACGTGACGGGCGAGCATGAATCCATCCGCACGATGACGGTCCGCGCCTGGGCCGCGCTCATGCCCGAGGAGCGTGCGCTGCCCAAGCTTCCCACCGTCTTCGCGCTCCTCGCCGCGCCACGCGGCACGGCACCGCGCTATGCGCCGTCCGACGCCCGCCGCAAGGGCGGCAGGGACGCAGGCCGCCCCGCCGCAGGCAGGAACTTCAGACCAGCTCAGAAAAAGGGACGAGGACGATGAACGTGAACGCGATCCTCGCAGGTCTTCAGCAGTTCTCCCCCGACCGCATCATGACGGCCGCGGGGTTCCTGCTCGTGCTTCTCGTCGCCCTTGCGATGTGGCTCGCCGCCAGACGCAGGCAGGCAAGGCGCAACATCGGCCTCTCGAAGATCGCCGCCGGCCTTCCCGAAGGCGACGGCCCCGTGACGAGGGCCGCTCCGAAGCTCTCGCGCCCCGACCCGCTCGAGGCTGACCGCCTCGCACTCGAAATGCTCGAGTCAGACGAGAACGACGCCGAGGACATCGAGGAGATCAGGCACACGTCCTACACCGAGCGCGTGAACGTCCCGAACGCGGCCGCCCGCAGGGAGGCCGCTCCCGAACCCAGACGCGAGCCCGACGTTGCGGTGCTCGCCCCTGAACCGAAGCCCGAACCCGATCCCGCACCGAGGCCCGAGCCCGCCTTCAGGCGCGAACCCGAACCCGCGCCCGTCCCCGCCGTGCCCGTCGTGCCGCCCATGCCCGAGTGGGAGTTTCTCAAGACGCTTCCCTTCATGGTGAGGCAGGGCCTTTCCACGGAACACGCCGACATGCTCGGCATCGGCGTCGAGGCGGTGTTCTTCCCCGCCGAAGCGGTCAACAGGCTCGACGACCCCGTCCTGCGCCTCGTGCCCTTCCTGCCCGCAGACGAGGGCGAGCTCCTCTGCCGCGAATCCGACCGCCGCACTTTTCAGGCGGGAGGCCTCTACGCACAGCCCGACGCCGTCATCGCCCTCAGGGCTGGCGGCGTGCTCGCCGTCGAGTACAAGTCCCGAGGCGGCCGCATGGACGACCCTCACGACATCCCCGGCAGCCTGCGCCCCAAGGACCTTCTGCAGACCGTCATCGGCGCCATGGTGCTCTCCGCCTCCGAAGGCGTCGCCTGCGCGCCCGTCCTGCGCACGAACAACGCCGTCTACTTCCTGAGGCCCGGGAAAACGCTCGCGACGCTGCTCGCCGAACGCATCGGCGCCGCCGTCTCCTTCGTGAAGCCCTATGCCGAACGCAGCGGCATCAGCGCCTCCGACTACGCGGAGCTCTGCGTCGTGCCCGCCCAGATGCTCTCGGGCAGGCCCGCCCGCTCCGAAGGCGGCCTGAGAGGCGAGGCCGCACACGCGCGCATGCTCCGCTGAGGCCGCCCTCCTCACAACGGATGCGTGATCCCAAATCACGCCGAATCCGCAAGCTCCTCTGTGTCAGGTAGTTACGCTCATGGTTCCCTGCGAAAGCGAGGACTATAGTGGGAGGATGACATGCCGGACCATTTTCGGAGGAGACCACATGCGAACCGTCCCGACGTTCACCTTTTCCATTCTCACTCTGGCGTCCCTTGAAGCTGCGGCCGCCCTTTCGGCCACGGTGCCGCCCGCCTGGCTCAAGGCCGAGGTTTCGTTGCCCGAGCACAGTCGCTCGCCGCTCGTCGTGAAGCTCTCCCCCGACATGACGCCCTGCAGGGCCAAATACGGCAATGAGGCCGCCTCGAAGTGCAGCAGGCTCTTCGGCCTCGTCTCCTCGCGCGTCACGGGCGTCTCGCTCTCGCCCGCCGTCGAAGGCGTCTGGCGCTGGGAGGCCCGGGGCGCACTCGCCTTCACGCCCGAGGAGCCCTGGCCCGAGCGCACAACCTTCAAGGTCGACCTCTCGGGCCTGCGCCTGCCCTCCGCAACGACGCTCAACACGCCCGTGATCGACTTCACGACGCCGCCCCTCACGATGACGTCGGGGTTCGCGACCTTCTGGATGGACCCCGCCGTCTCGGGCGAGCGCGCCCTTACGGTCGACGCCCTGTTCTCGACGACCATCGCCGACACGAAGGCCTTCGAGGCCTCGGTCAAGGTCGACGTCCCCTCAAGAAGCGGACTCACGTTCGGCAAGCCCGTCTTCATCTGGAACCATTTCCGCACGGGCTTCTACATGAAGCTCCCCGTGCGCACGCTCGGCAACGCGACCAACGTCCGCATCACCTTCCCGAAGGCCGCGGGCAAGTGGACGGCAGCTGACGGCCGCCATCCCGTCGTGCAGCCGGGATTCCGGCAGGCGTTCGTGAGCTACACGATTCCTGCCGCCGACAGCCTCTACAAGATGGGCGAGGCCTCGCTCAGTCCGACGCGCACCGAAACGCTCGAGCAGGTCTACGAGCTCGTGCTCAGGCCCTCGCTCCTCACGAAGCCCTCGGACATCGTCGCGGCGATGCGCGTCACGGCTCTGCCCGCACGCATGAACGAGGAGGCCGTCTCGCCCACCGACTGGCGCAGAGCACCCGCCGTCACGCCCGACGTACTCGCGCGCGGCACGCCCGTCCCCGTCTCGATCGCGCAGGACCCCGACACCCCGTCCGACAGCATCCGCCTTCTTCTCAAGGCCCGGCCCGGCGACTTCCTCCATCTGGCGCTTCCCGCGGGCTTCGGTCCCGAAAAGGGCGCCGTGCTCTCCGACGGCTGGACGACCGTCCTTGCGGCGGCCGACCCCGGCGCCGCAGTCGGATTCCTGCAGCCCGGCAGCATGATGACGCTCTCGGGCTCGAGAACCCTCACGCTCATGGCCGACGGCGTCGACCGCATCCGCTGGCGCATCGAGCGCATCAGGGATCCCTACCTTGCGCTCACGGCCCAGAACTGGCGCGCACACGAGACCGTCACGAATGCCGAGGCCCTCTCCGAGGCTGCCGACGGCGTCATTCCCGTTGCGGCGGGAAGGCGCTTTGCGTCGCTCCCGCTCGACGAGGCGAAGCTTCCCGGCGGACGCGCAGGGCTCTTCCAGATCACGCTCACGGGCGAGAAGAAGACGAAGGACGGTTGGGGCGTTGCGGCCATCGCCGCCAAACGCGTGCTCGTCACCGACACGGCCCTCATCGCCAAGACCTCCCGCGACGGCAGCCACGTCGTCCATGCGGCCGACCTCGTCAGGGGCGTTCCCGCCGCCGGCCTTCGCGCCGTGCTGCTCGGTGCCAACGGCGTCCCTCTCGAAACCGTCACGACGGACGAAACCGGCGCCGCACGCTTTGCAACGACGCGCGGACTCGAACGCGAAAAGGCGCCCGCCGCCGTCGTCGTCACGAACGAAGCAACGGGCGACCTCGCTTGGCTCTCGCTCTCCGACGCCTCCAACGTCGACCATGACCACGACTTCAGCACCGCAGGGCGCCTCGTCTCCGAGGACGGCCTCACGGGCCTCGTCTTCTCGGAGCGCGGCATCTACCGTCCCGGCGAAACCGTGCACGCAGGCATGATCGTGAAGACCGCGGACTGGCACAGGCTCCCCGCAGGCATGCCCGTGACGCTGCGCATCACCGACGCCGCGGGCCGCACGATGCTCGAGACCGCCCCCGCACTTACGCCCGAAGGCACCGCATCGGCCGACTGGACCATTCCGACGGACGCCGTGCCGGGCGAAATCCGCATCGACCTGCTCGCGGGCGACGTCGTGCTCTCCACCCACCATGCGGCGATCGGTGACTTCACGCCCGAGGCGATGCGCCTTACGGCCCGCATGGTCCAAGGGGCGCCCGGCTGGATGAAGCCCGGAGACCTCGGCATCGACGCCACGCTCGCCATGTCCTACGGCGCCCCCGCTGCGAAGAAGGCCATGCGCGCACGCCTCGTTCTCTCGCCCGCCCGCGACATCTCGTTCCCCGAGCTCCCCGGCTGGACCTTCGTCGACCCCGCGCCCTTCGAGGGCACGCTCGACGAGGTGAAGGTGAAGTCCGTCGAGACGGACGCCGAAGGCCGCGCATCCCTCACGCTGCCGCTCTCCTCCACTGCGGGCACGCTCAAGGGCCGTCTGCTGCTCGAGGGCTTCGAAAACGGCGGCATCAGGGCCGCCACGGAAAACGTCGGCTTTTTGATCTCTCCCGCCGACACCATGCTCGGCTGGCGCAGGCACGCGGAATCCACCATCAGAAAGGGCGGCGTCGACATGCCCGCACCCGAGGCCTTCAGCTGGATCACGAGGGACGAGGAGCGCACGTTCGAATTCCTGCTCGTCGACCGCTTCCTCAAGCCCTGCGCCGACAGGCCGCTCACCCTCGCCGTCATGGCACGCCAGTCCGTCACGGAGCTCGCCTCCGACAGCACGGGACGCCTGCGCTACGACGAGCGCAGCGTCGAGCGCCCCGTGAGGGAATCCGCCGTCACGACCGACGCCAACGGCCGCACGACGGCCTCGCTCAACACCTCGGCGCCAGGCGACTTCTCCCTCGTCGTCAAGGACGAACAGGGCCGCGTGCTCGCACGCCTGCCCTATCACGTCGCAGGCGAAGACCTGCGCCCCGCCCTTTCGGGCGACCTGCCCGCCGCCACGGCAAAGCTCGTTTCAGACAAGTCGACTTATGAAGCGGGCGAATTCGCCCGTCTCGACATCGTGTCGCCCTTCGAGGGTCTGGCGCTCGTGACGCTTGAAGCGGATCGAGTGCTCGTCTCCAAGTGGGTGAAGGTCAGCGCAGGCACGAACGCCGCGCAGATGGAGGTGCCCGAAGGCTACAGCGGGCGCGCCTTCCTGAGCGCCTCGCTCGTGCGCTCCTCGAAGGATGCCGCGCGCTTCCTCAAGGCCTATGCCAGGGCGACCGCGCCCGTGACGCTCAACATGAAGCCCCGCACGCTCGGCGTGAAGCTTGAGGCGCCCGCCGTGGTGCCCGACACGCGCGAGCTGAAGGTCACGGTGAAGTCAGATGCGCCGGGGCGCGTCTTCCTCTGGGCGGTCGACACGGGCATTCTGTCGCTCACGGGCTACAGGACGCCGTCTCCCGTTCATGCGCTTCTCGAAGACCGAGGACTTCAGGTCGACACGCGCCAGACGCTCGAAGGCCTGATGCCCGAAGGCATGAAGCTTCCGGGCGAGGCGCCCTTCGGCGGCGGCTTCGGCTCGAGGGCCATTTCGGCCGACGCGATGGCCAATCCCTTCAGGCGCACGATGGATCGCGCGGCCGTCTGGTGGGCGGGAAGCCTTGAGACGGATGAAAAGGGCCGCACCGTCACGGTGTCGCTCCCATCCGAATTCAACGGCGGCGTGCGTCTCATGGCCGTGGGCGCCTCCGAGGGTCGCGTGGGCGGCGCCTCGATCGACACGGCCGTGCGCGCGCCCTTCATCCTGACGCCGATCCTGCCGGGGTTCGCCGCACCTGGCGACGTCTTCACGGGCGTCGTCTCCCTCAACGGCGAGGCGCCCTGGAAGGGATCCGTGGCGCTAGGCCTGCCCGAAGGACTGAGCGCAGGCGTGCTCTCCGCGCCTCTCGTCCTTGAGGCGCCGGGCGAAGCCACCGCACGCTTTGACATTGCCGCAGGCGCAGTGCCGGGCGCCGCATCCGTCACCGTGACGGCCACGCCCGAAAAGGGATCCGCCGTCACGCGCACGACGTCCTTCTCGATCAGGCCCGCAGCCCTCAGGACCCATGACGTCCTCTGGGGACCGCTCGCCGACGTGAAGACGGCCGACGTGACCGTCAAAGCCCGCCTGCTTCCCTTGGAAAACGAAACCTCCCTCACGGTCTCGACGACGCCGCTGCCCCTTGCGCACGGCCTCGTTCGCAGTCTTCCCGAAGCCTTCTGGCTGAGTTCGGACGCGGCCCTCTCGGCCGCCATGCCCTGGGCGCAGCTCGTCGGCGCCCCCGCCGCGAAGCTTCCCGCGGGCGACGCCGATGCGCTTCGCAAGGATGCGACCGCCCGCATCCAGAAGGCGCTCGACACGATCGAGGGCCAGCTCGGCTGGAACGGCCTCTCGGCATGGCCCTGGGGCTCCCCGAGCCTCATGGCCACGACATGGGCCCTCGACTTCGTGCTCACGCTGCGTGAAAACGGTCGTGACGTGCGTCCCGAACTCGTCCGCAGGCTTGCCGACGCCATCAGCAACGCCCTCGATGGCCTGACGCCCGACACGCTCGGCCAGGCCCGAACGGCCGCCTGGGCTCTGGCCCAACTCACGCGCGAGGGCACGCTCGAAGCGGAGCGCATCGAGGCGCTCCGAAACCGCATGGACGCCCGCGAACTTGACTGGCGAAACGACCCTGCGGCGCTCTACATTGCGTACGCCTACCGCCTGATGCGCCTCACCGATGAAGCGGACGAACTGCAGAAGGCCGCCACTTCGATCGACGTCTCGAAGTCCGAGGGGAACGATACGCTGACACTCGGCGGCATCCCCGCCCTTGCATCGGCCGTGCGCCTCGCGCCGACGCCAGAAGGCACCGCACATCTCCTTCAGACGCTCGAATCGAGGCCGCTTGCGTCGCTCACGGATCGCGAACGCGCCTTCCTTGCGAGCGCGCTCCTCTCGGCGCCCTCGAACGGCGCACACGCAGGAAAGCTTGATGCGGTGACGCTCGCCTGCACGGCGCCGGCAGCGGAGAAGCGCCCCGCCGAGTCGCTTGCGAAGGGCGACGGCTTCGTGACGCTTTCGGCGCCGGGCTGCACCGCCTTCCGCCTCTCGTCCGCCGCCTCCCTCAAGGGGCTCTACCACAGCACGACCGCTGCGGGCTGGCCCGCCGAGCCCCACAAGACCGCGTCCTACGAAGGACTTGAAGTCGTCAAGCGCATCCTCAACGAGGCGGGCGAGCCCGTCACGTCGGTGAAGGCGGGCGACGTAGTCACGGTCGAGATCCGCGCGCGCCGCACCTCGGGCAACGCCGAATCCCCCGTCGTCATCACGGACCTCTTTCCCGGCGGCTTTGCACCCGCCTCCACGGACGAGAGCCTGCAGGGGGTGGACGTCCGCCAGACTGCGGTTTCGGAGGACCGCATGGTCGGCGTCTGCATGCTCGAACATCAGGAATCGACATTCACCTATCGACTTCGAGCGCAAACGCATGGAAAATATACGGTGCCGGCCGTTCAGGCGGCCGACGGCGCCGATCCGACGATCAAGGCGCATGACAAGTCCCTGACCCTCACCGTGACGCCATGAGCCTCACGGACAACACCAAACGGAGCACCTCATGAGAAGGTTTGCCCGTCTGCTTCTGGCCGCAGCCGTTCTGGCGGCAGCGGCCGGCGGCGGACTCATGATCTGGGCGAAAACCCAACCAAAGCCCGGGCTCGTGCCCGAAGACATCCACTGGTCCCAGGCCGTCACCGACCGCGACGGCCGCCTCCTTCACCTCACGCTCTCCGAGGACGGCGCCTACAGGCTCCCCGTCCTCCAGGGAGCGGTGTCGCGCGAGGCGCTTGACGCGGTCGTGCGCTACGAGGACCGCTTCTTCCACTCGCATCCCGGCGTCAATCCCCTCTCGATCGGCCGAGCCGCCTGGTCCACCCTCACGGGCACCCGCCGCATCGGCGGCTCGACCATCACCATGCAGCTCGCCCGCAGGCTTCAGGGACTCGACACCCGCAGTTGGCACGGCAAGCTCGAGCAGATGCTCTGGGCGCTGCGCTACGACATGCACTACACCAAGGACGAGATCCTCACGGCCTATCTGACCCTGACGCCCTATGGCGGCAACGTCGAGGGCATCGAGGCCGCCTCGCTCGTCTACTTCGGCAAGCACGCCTCGCAGCTCACCGCCGCCGAGTCGATCGCGCTCTCCGTCGTGCCCCAGAACCCCGTCAAGCGCCATCCCGTCACGGGTCCGGACTTCGACCGTGCACGCCTTGCCGTGGGCAGGAAGGCGATCAACGACGGGTTTGTGAGCGAGCGCCTGCGTCCCGTCGTCGAGGGTCCCCTCAAGGTGAGGGGCACGCGAGCGCTTCCCTTCGAGGCCCCGCACTTCACGCGCCTCGTCGAGGGTACGCGTCCCGATCCCGTCCTCAAGACCACGCTGAGCCTGCCGCTTCAAGAGTCGATGGAGAAGATCCTCTCCGAGAACGTCGCTCGGCTTCGCCCCTACGGCATTGAAAACGGCGCGATGCTCGTCGTCGACTCGCGCGACATGTCCGTCCTCGCCCAGGTGGGCAGCATCGATTTCTTCAACAGCGCCATTGCGGGCGAAGTCGACGGCACCCGCGCGGCGAGAAGCCCCGGCTCCACGCTCAAGCCCTTCGTCTACGGCCTCGCGCTCGACCAGGGCCTCATCCACTCGCGCACCGTCCTTCTCGACTCGCAGCGAAGCTTCCGCGGCTACCAGCCCGGCAACGCCGACAAGCGCTTCCGCGGACCGCTTCCCGCCGTCGAGGCCCTCAACGACTCGCGCAACGTGCCCGCCGTGACGCTCGCCTCCGAGATAAGGCCCGACCTCTACGACTTCCTGCGCGAGGCCGGCGTTCCGATGAAACATCCGCGCGAGCACTACGGCCTCTCGATCGTGCTGGGCGGCGCCGAAGCGAGCGCCGAGGACCTTGCAAGGCTATACGGCACGCTCGGCAACGGCGGCCTTCTGCGTCCGCTCGTGCGCCTTCCCGACGAGGAGCCAGCAGCCGCCAGACAGATGCTCTCGCCTGAATCCGCCTGGATCGTGCGCCGCATGCTCGCCGAGGGCGGAGAGGCCCTCAAGGTCGAGGGCGTGTCCGTTCCTCTCCTCTGGAAGACGGGCACCTCCAACGGCTTCCGCGACGCCTGGACCGCAGGCTATGCGGGCCGCTACATCATCGTCGTGTGGCTCGGCAACTTCAACGGCAGGCCCGATCCTTGGCTGCAGGGTGCGCTCGTCGCGCAGCCCGTCTTCAGGAGCGCCGCCGTGCGCCTTCTCACGGACCGCGAGTTCGCCATGTCCGCTCAGGACGTGAAGCGCTTCGACGAACAGCCCGCAGGCGTCAGGTCCGAGCCCGTTTGCCGCTCGACGGGCGACCTTGCGACCGACGCGCAGGGCCGCGTGCGCTGCACCGACACGGTCGGCGCCTGGTTCATTCCCGGCGTGAGTCCCATCCGCGACACGGGCTTTCTTAAGGAAATCCTCGTCGACGAGGCCACGGGACTGAGAGCCTGCGAGGAAGGCGACGGCGTCAGGCGAGTCTTCGTCGAATCCTGGCCCTCCGAATACCAGCAGCGCTTCCTCGAGGCGGGCATCGTCAAGACGCCCATTCCCGACTGGAAGCCCGAATGCAGGCCCGAGGGCGCCGTCTCGGGCACCCCGCCCGCCATCCTGAGCCCGCGCGCTGGCACGCGCTACTACACGGGCACGGCGGGCCCGAAGCAGGCGGGCATCGTCCTCAGGGCCAGCCTCGCCCCTGACGCCAAGATCGTCTACTGGTTCGCCGACGACCGCTTCATCGGTGCTTCGGACGCGGGCGGCTCCGTCGTCTGGCAGCCTGAGCCCGGCTCGCACCGCGTGAGTGCGGTCGATGACCTCGGCCGCAGGTCGCACAGGACCGTGACCGTCAGGCAGCCCTGAGCCTGAATCCGCTCATGAAACGTCCGCATCCTTGCGATGCGGACGTTTTTTTTGAAAAAAGGACCGGGAGACATCCCGGTCCTGTACATGCAGCTCTCGCTGGTCAGCGGCCCTCAAGCCTTCGCTTCGCCTTGCCCGCGAGTCCCGTCATCCAAGGGAACTCGGCCTCGTGCACGGCTCGGAAGCGCTCGATCTCATCCATGTCGCGCAGCGTGGCGGCGATCATGTCAAGGCCTTCCATGAGCATGGTGCGGTGTCTCGGCGCGACCTCGAAGGACCAGACGCCGTCGCCCGCACGGATTTCCTGCGCGACCAGGTCGACCGTGAGCTCGACGGGCGTCGTGTCGGAGAGCGCGGCCATGATCGCCGCGGCGTCCTCGGGGCTGACGCGGCAGGCGAGGAGACCGTTGTTGAAGCAGTTCGAGTAGAAGATCTCGCCGAAGCCCGATGCGATGACGGCTCGGATGCCCATCTGCATCAGGCCCCAGACGGCGTGCTCGCGGCTCGAGCCGCAGCCGAAGTTCGGACCCGCGCAGATGATCGCGGTCTTTTCGAACCCGGGCCTGTTGAAGACGCAGTCGGCTCTGGGCGAGCCGTCGGGATTGCAGCGCATGTTGAAAAAGACGCCGCGGGCGAGCCCCGACTTGTCGATGCCGCGCAGGAACTGCTTGGGCATGATCTGGTCGGTGTCGCAGTTGTCGATCGGAAGCGGTGCGGCGACGGCCGTGAGCGTGGTCAGCTTTTCCATGTTGATGCTCCTTCTCAAAGACGGCGCCAATCGGTGAACCTGCCCGTCACGGCCGCGGCTGCGGCCATCTGCGGGCTCACGAGGTGCGTGCGGACGCCTCGCCCCTGACGGCCCTCGAAGTTGCGGTTCGTGGTGGAGGCGCAGCGCACGCCCGCCTCCAGAATGTCGTCGTTCATGCTGAGGCAGAGCGAACAGCCGCTCTTTCGCCACTCGAAGCCCGCGTCGCGGAAGATCTGCGCGATGCCCTCCTCTTCCGCCTGGCGGCGCACCTCCATGGAACCCGGCACCACCTGTGCGCGGACGCCCGGCGCCACATGCCGCCCCCTGAGGATCCCGGCTGCGGCGCGAAGGTCCGCCAGACGCGCATTGGTGCAGGAGCCGATGAAGACGTGCTGCACGGGAACGTCTTCCATCGTCATGCCGGGCTCAAGTCCCTGATAGGCGAGCCCGCGACGGGCGGCTGCGCGCGCAATCGGATCCGCGAAGGATTCGGGTTCGGGAATCGGCTCGTCAATCGCCGTGCACTGGTCGGGACTTGTCCCCCAGGTGACCATCGGCCTGACGCTCGAAGCGTCGATCGTCACCGTGCGGTCGTAGACGGCGCCTTCGTCGGGCGCAAGCGTCCGCCAGAAGCTGCGGGCGGCCTCAAGCTCCTCTCCCGCAAGATCGGGCGCATGGGCCTCGACCCATGCAGTCGTCTTCTCGTCGGGCGCGACCAGGGCGCCTCGGGCGCCCGCCTCGACCGTGAGGTTGCAGAGCGTCATGCGGCCCTCGATCGAAAGCGCATCGACTGCACTGCCCTGATACTCGACCACATGTCCGAGCGCACCGCGGGCGCTGATCGTGCGAAGCACCGTGAGCGCCAGATCCTTGGCCGTGCTGCCCTCGGGCAGCTCGCCGTCGATGCGGATCAGCATCGTCTTCGCCAGACGATAGACGAGCGTCTGCGTCGCAAGAATGTGCTCGATTTCAGAGGTTCCGATCCCGAATCCGAGGGCGCCGAGCGCCCCGTGGGTCGTGGTGTGACTGTCGCCGCAGATGACGACCATGCCGGGACGCACGAGTCCCTGCTCTGCCACCACGACGTGCTCGATGCCCTGATGCGGGTCATTCGCGCCGTAGAAGGCGTCGATGCCGTTGCGGCGGCAGTTGGCCTCAAGCGTTTCGGCCTGACGCAGCGAGGCCGCGTCGGCAATGACGCGCGGCGTGACGTCCGCGCTCGGAATGATGTGGTCCACGACGCAGAGGTGCGCGTCGGGAACGGGCGCCTTCACGCCTCGCTCGACGAGGCCCGCAAACGCCTGCGGGCTCGTGTATTCGTTCGCAAAATGCAGATCGACATAGAGCAGCACGGTGTTCGCGTCGATCGCGCGCACCACGTGCTTGTCGAGAATCTTCCGGTACAGAGTTCGGGCCATCGGGACTTCTCCAAACATCATCCGCCTCAGGGCCTGAGGAGAGGCGGCTCATTTGTAGAAAATTTTACACCTAAATATAGATTTTCATATAGAAATTGTCCCCTGCCCGATGTTGCAATCCGAATCCGCCGGCCCTCGGATTTCGAAGGCGGCGTTCAGCGCACGAGCTCGTAGGGCCACTGGATGACGCCGAGGAAGTTGCGCACGTCGCGGTAGCCGCTCGCCGCCATGATCCTGCCGCCGATGTCGCTGCGTCGGCCCGAGCGGCAGTAGATGAGGACGGTCTTGTCGAGATCGGGGCATTCGGGAAGCGTGCGACCCATGCGGATTTCGCCCAGAGGGACGTTGATGGCGCCGGGCACGTGGCCCGTGGCGAACTCCGAGGGCTCGCGCACGTCGAGGATGACGACGTCGCCGTCGTCCATCATGGCTCTGGCCTCCTCGGGAGTGATGGTCGAGAAGCCTTCGGAATTGCGGTCGTGCATGTCGGACCTCCTGAATGTGGTGTTCCATGAAGAATCGGCACGCTCCGTGCGTGCCGGATGCGTGCCGATTTTAGCGCAGGCTCGGGCTGCTTCAGTCGTCGGAGCCCGCCGCCTTCACCGCGGTCTTGGCGGCCGCGGCCTTCGCGTCGAGTGCGTCAAGATATTCGGGTGTGATGTCGCCCGTGACGTAGCGGCCGTCGAAGCACGAGCAGTCGAAGGACTCGACCGACGGGTTCATGTCGCAGAGCACCTTGTTGAGGTCCTCGACGGGCGGGTAGATCACGGCGTCGGCGCCGAGGATCTTCGCGACCTCCTCGGCGCTCTTGCCGTCGCCGCAGAGCAGTTCGGAGCGCGTCGGCATGTCGATGCCGTAGACGTTCGGGAACATGACGCGAGGGGCGGACGAGGCCACGAAGACCTTGACGGCGCCGGCCTCGCGGGCCATGCGCACGATTTCGGTCATGGTCGTGCCGCGCACGATGGAGTCGTCGACGAGCAGGACGCTCTTGCCCTCGAACTCGACGGGCATGGCGTTGAGCTTCTGGCGCACGCTCTTCTTGCGGACCGTCTGGCCGGGCATGATGAAGGTACGGCCCATGTAGCGGTTCTTGATGAAGCCTTCGCGATACGGCAGTCCGAGCACCTGGGCGAGCTGCTGGGCGCACGGGCGGGCGCTGTCGGGAATCGGCATCACGACGTCGATGTCCTTGAGGTCGACGGCCTTCCTCACGTGGTCGGCGAGGATCTCGCCCAGACGCAGGCGGGCGGCGTAGACGTTGATGCCGTCGATCGTGGAGTCGGGACGGGCGAAGTAGACGAACTCGAAGGCGCACGGATGAAGCGAGGGCTCGTCGGCGCACTGCGAGAACGAGACGTTGCCCTCGAGGTCGATCCACATGGCCTCGCCCGGCTTAAGGTCACGCTCGGTCTTGAAGCCCAGGCCGATCATCGTCACGGACTCGGAGCTCACCATGTACTCCGTGAAGCCGTTCTCAAGCTTGTTGGAGCCCCAGCAGATCGGACGAATGCCGCAGGGATCGCGGAAGGCGAGCATGCCCTTGCCCGCGATCACGGCGACGCAGGCGTAGGAGCCGCGAACACGGCGGTGCAGCGCGCGAACCGCGTCGAAGACGGCCGTCTTCGTCAGCCGCCGGCCCTCGCTCGTGGCGCGGGAGAGCTCGGAGGCGAGCACGTTGAGAAGAACCTCGGAGTCGCTCGTCGTGTTGAGGTGGCGGCGGTCCGTGTCGTAGAGTTCGCGGCGCAGGTCGTCCGCGTTCGTCAGGTTGCCGTTGTGCGCGAACGCAATGCCGAACGGCGCGTTCACGTAGAAGGGCTGGCATTCGTCAGGCGACGTCGCGTTGCCCTGAGTCGGGTAGCGGACGTGGCCAATGCCGATGCTACCCGTCAGGTCGCGCATGTTGCGCGTACGGAAGACGTCACGCACGAGGCCGAGCCCCTTGAAGAAGTGAAACTGAAGGCCGTCGAGTGTCGCAATGCCGGCGGCGTCCTGGCCGCGGTGTTGCAAGAGGTGAAGCGCGTCATAGACACGCTGGTTGACCGGCGTGTCGGACATCAGGCCGATAATCCCGCACATGATGCTTGTTTTTCCTTTAGCCCGTGCCGCACCAACGAGGGATCGGCGGCAGGCTGTGATTGAGGAGAGTTGAGAGAAAAAAGTCGTCTAAAAACGACCAAGGGGACCATGCATGTGCAAGGTCCCCTTGATGAAATTCGTCACAATCCCATCACCTTCGTGCCTCTGAGCGCCCGAATCCACTCGGGCATGTAGGGCATCGACCACTCGATCACGGTCTCGGCAGGTCCGATCATGACGGACTGCTGCCACATGCGGCTTGAGCTGAGCGACTGCGACAGCCCGAAGAAGAACACGCAGGCGGCCACAACGATGATGCCGCGCACGAAGCCGAATGCCGCGCCGAGGATGCGGTCCTCGAAGGTGAGTGCAGCCACCTCGAGCATCTTGCGCAGAATGAAGCCGAAGAGCCCGACGACGAAGAGGCAGGCCACAAGAATCAGAACGGCCGCAATGATCACGCGCGGAATGTAGCCGATGCTATCGAGCGGAATGCGGTCGGCGATTTCACCCGCGAAGCTCATGCTCAGCATGAAGCCGGCCACCCAGCCGACGATCGAGAGCACTTCGCGGATGACGCCGCGCATGATGCCCACCACCGTCGAAAGAACGAGCAGGGCACAGATGATCCAGTCGATTTCAGTCATCTTGAAAAAGGCTGCAGAATTGATGAAGCCGTTACTATAGCAGGAATGGGGGCGGGCGTTCGGGATATCCCGCCCCTCAGGCGTTTACGAGCCGGCGGGCGCCTAGGGATTGTTGCCGACGATGAGCTGGCCCGTGTGGCCGTCGAGCACAAGCGTACCCTGAACGCCGCGGGCCTCGTCGCGGGTCGCGTAGTTGCCCACGCGCACGCGCCAGAGCGTGCCCGCCTTCTGGCTCACCGAAACCTTGTAGGCCGGATAGCCCTTGGCGGAAAGCTCCCTGACGAGCTTTTCGGCATTGCGCTCGCTGCTCGTCGCGAGCACCTGAACGTAAAAGCCCTTGCCGTCCGTGGCGGAGCTCTTCTTCGCAGGCTTTTCCTCGGCCTTCTTGGGCTCGGGCCTGGCGGCGGGCGCAGGCGCGGGTTTGGCGGCCTCGGCCTTGGGCGCGGGCTCCGTCTTCACGGGCTGGCGAGCCTCGTTGGCAAGGTTGGCTCTGGAGGTGGACTGCTCCGCGGCGGCGCCGTTGGCCGTCACGTCGACGTCGCCCGAACTGCCGGGCAGGGCGTTGAGCGTCGTCCTCGCCGTTTCGGGCACGGCCGGAATCTCGGTCGAGACGGGCGGCTTGACGTCCTGCTCCCTGTCGAGCAAAAGCGGCGAGACGACGATGACGCCGAGCATCAGGGCGGCGGCACCCACGAGCCTGTAGCGGGTGCGCTGGCGCTGGACAAGGATCTCCTCGTCGGGCACGTCGTCCTCGACCTCGTCGGAAAGCGGCGCGGCCTTCCTCTTCATGAATCCGAACGCAGGCATCCTGAGACGCTTCTTCCCCGTCGGCTCCTCGTCCCCTGCGGGCGCGGCGGCCTCGGGTTCGGGCGCGGGACGCCGCGGCGCCTCGGGCGAAGGCGCACTGCCGATTTCGCCGATCACGAGACGGGTCTCGGGCGCGGCATCCGCCGCGCGGGGCGCGAGGCGCGGCTCGATCTTGGCCGCAGGCTGCGGAGCCTTCGGCTCGACGAACAGGGAGCCGCGCGGCGCAGACTCGGGAGCGGGTGCAACAGGGTCCGCAGATGCTGCGGGCGCCGCGGGAGAGTAAACGGGAGTCTGAACGGACTCCGGAACGGGCTCGGCAGCGCGTTCGGGCTCGACGAGCGGCTTTTCCTCGCCCACGACGTTGAAGGCCGGCGGATCCTCGCGGACATCCCAGGGGGAGGGCTCTCCGCCTTCGCCTCCGAGCTGAGGCTCGATGCGGGGCGCTTCGGCGGCCTGTTCGGCCGGCTTCTCTTTTTTGAACGGATTGGGAAACTGCATGGCGTGTGGCCCCTCAGGTGGTGTTGGGTCTTCCGGTCCTTCGCTGCATCAGCGAGCGATGCCTTCCCCTGCGAAGACTTCGAGCGCGGCGGTCACGGTGACGAAGGAGCCGAATACGACGATTCTAACAGCCTGTTCCGCGCCCGATTCTGCGCCGCCTGCAATTTTTACGGCGCTCTCGCGCGCGGCGGCGAGCGCCTGCGCAACGTCGGCGTGCTCGTGGATGCGGCCGGGCTCGACGCCCGCCGTAAGCATAGCTTCGTGCAGCTGTGCTGCGGTGGCGGCGCGCGGCCCCGTGAGGGAGGCGACGTGCCACTCGTCGAAGGCGTCGGCAAGAATGTGCGTCACGCCCGCCATGTCCTTGTCGGCGAGCATGCCGCAGACGGCGATCGTATGTTCGCCGGGCCTGCGGCTTCGGACGACGTTGGTGAGAAGCACCTCGGCCGCCTGCGGATTGTGACCGACGTCGATGACGGTGGGCACGGGATCGGTGGTGATGAGTTCGAAGCGAGCCGTCAGGCGGACCTGGCGCAGACCCGTGCGGATGTCGTCGAGCGTGACGGGCACGCGGTCCATCAGGGAGGCGATGACGGAGAGGACGCCGCCCGCATTGCGGTACTGGTTGACGCCGGCGAGCGCGGGCTCGGGCAGGTCCTCGAAGAGCGTCGCGCCCTGAGCGAACGTAAACGTGCCGTTCTCCTTCACCGTCACCGTCCAGTCCTCGCCCGCGAAGAGTCGCTTCGCGCCGATCTGCTCGACATGATTCCTCACCGTGGCGGGCACGTCGGCGTCGGCGCAGACGGCGGGGCAGCCCGGACGGTAGATGTGAGCCTTCTCGAGGCCGATCGCCTCGCGCGTGTTGCCGAGGAAGGCGACGTGGTCGATGCCGATCGTCGAGATGACGGCGGCGTTGGAGTCGATCGTGTTGATGGCGTCAAGACGGCCGCCGAGCCCGATCTCGAGGATCACGACGTCGAGCTCGTCCTCGCGGAAGATCCTGAGGATGGCGAGCGCCGTGTATTCGAAGTAGGAGAGCGTCATGTCGCCGCGGGCCTTCTCGACCGCGCGGAAGGCGTCCATGAGGCGTTCGTCGTCTACTTCGCGCCCGTTGACTACGCAGCGCTCGTTGAGGCGGATGAGGTGCGGCGAGGTGTGCATGCCGGTCGTGTAGCCCGCCGCGCGGTAGATGCTCTCGAGCATCGCGCAGGTCGAGCCCTTGCCGTTCGTGCCGCCCACGGTAATGACGGTTCGGGACGAGAAGTCGAGCCCCATGCGCTCGACCATGGTCTTCATGCGATCGAGTCCGAGGTCGATGGGCTTCGAGTGCAACACTTCGATGTGCGTGAGCCACGCGTCAAGGGTCTTGGCATCAAACATGAAAGGGAATCTCCAGTCTGGAAAATGGAAAAGCCGTCCGAACGATGCGTCCTGCGCTCGTCTCGGGCGGCTCGAAAATGCGTGCGGGTCGGGAGAGCCGTGCGTCAGGCGCCCGCCACGGGCGGCCTGCGCATCAGGTGTTGCGTGAGGCAGGAGATGCGCGAGCGCATCTCGCGGCGGTCGACGATCATGTCGATCTGGCCCTTGGCAAGCAGGAACTCGGCGCGCTGGAAGCCCTCGGGGAGCTTTTCACGCACGGTCTGCTCGATGACGCGCGGGCCCGCAAAGCCCACGAGGGCCTTGGGTTCGGCGATCACGACGTCGCCCATGAAAGCGAACGAGGCGGAGACGCCGCCCATCGTCGGGTCGGTGAGCACCGAAATGAAGGGGAGCCCGGCCTTGTGCAGACGCGTGATGGCGGCCGTCGTCTTGGCCATCTGCATGAGGGAGAGAAGGCCCTCCTGCATGCGGGCGCCGCCCGAAGCCGCGAAGCACACGAAGGGCGCGTGCAGGCGGATCGCCTCGTCGACGGCGCGGGAGAAGCGCTCGCCGACGACGCTGCCCATGGAGCCCGCCTGGAAGCGGAACTCAAAGGCCGTCGCGACGATCGGCTGGCTGCGCAACGTACCCGACATCGCGATGAGCGCGTCGGTTTCGCCCGAGGCCGCCTCGGCCGCGGCGATGCGCTTCGGATACGGCTTGCTGTCGACGAAGCCGAGCGGGTCCACGCTGCGCACGTTGGCGGCGATTTCGACGGCGCTCTCGGGATCAAGGAAGGCGAGAAGGCGCTGGCGGGCGCCGATGCGGTGATGGTAGCCGCACTTCGGGCAGACCTGAAGGCTGGCGCGGAGCTCTTCCGTGTAAAGCGGCTGCTCGCAGCCCGGACACTTGGTCCAGACGCCTTCGGGAATCGGACTCGGCTTGCGCTCGTTGTCGTCCTCGCGCTTGATCTTGGGGAGAATGTGCGTAATCCAGCTCATAAGCTCTTCATTTCAGGTTCGTCCGCTCCCTGCCGTGCGACGGCGGGGACGGACCGTTTCAAAACTGCGCCAATTATATCGCCCGGGAGGAATCCCAAAGGCGCGCCCCGCATCGGCTTCACGGATTAGCGGAAGGATGCTCGGGATCCTCCCAGCCGAAGGGACTCGGCCCCGCGGCGGGGATGGACGGATCCTCGTAGCCCACGCCCATCAGGTATAGGCCGTTCGGGCTGAAGGTGGGCGCGGCCGCGGCGCGGCTGCGCGCCTTGAGGACCTCCTCGACCCACTCGGGCTTCTCGCGGCCCGTGCCCACGTAGATGAGCGTGCCCACGATGTTGCGCACCATGTGCTGCAGGAAGGCATTGGCCTCGATGCGCACGCCGATGAGGCGGCCGCGGCGCTCAAGCTCGAGGCGGCGGATCGTACGCACGGGACCCGAGGCCTGGCACTCGGAGGCGCGGAAGCTCGTGAAGTCGTGCTCGCCCACGAGGCAGGCGGCACCCTCGCGCATGCGCTCGACGTCGAGCGGGCGGAAGACCCAGCCCGTCAGATCGTCGAGAATGGGAGAGCGCACGGGATCGTTGTAAATCCAGTACTCGTAGGTGCGCGAGCGTGCGGAGAAGCGCGCGTGGAAGTCGTCGTCGACGCGCCTTGCCCAGCGCACGGCGACGCCGGGCGGCAGGTACGTGTTGAGGCCGCGCACCCAGCTGCGCTCGGGGCGGTCGGCCTGCGTCTCAATGCTCACCACCTGCTGCATGGCGTGCACGCCCGTATCCGTGCGACCCGCGCACATCGTCGGCGTCTTCACCTGCAGGAAGGTCTCCAGCGCATCCTCAAGCGCCTGCTGCACGGACGGGCAGTCGGGCTGGATCTGCCAGCCGTTGAAGCCCGTGCCGCGATATTCAATGCCAAGCGCTATCTTCACTTCGGATCCGTCTGAGTCTTGATGCGTTCTTCAAGGACTTCGGCGCGATGGCGAAGCTCGTCGCCGCCGCGGCGCTTCACTTCCTGGAGAAGTTCGAGGGCCTCGTCCACGGCGCCGAGGCTCACGAAGCTCGTGGCGAGCTTGAGCTTGGCGTCAAGCGCCTTGGCAAGCGCACGTTCCTTGTCGGTTTCGGGTTCCGCGGGCTCGGGCTGTTCTGCGGGCTTCTGCTCCGCGGGAGCAGGCGTGGCAGCTGCAGGAGCGGCGGCGGGGGCGGAAGTCTGAGCGGGGGCGACCGCATCGTCAAGCTCGAGCGAGACGCCCTCGAGAACGGCGGCAGCCTGCCTGGAGGCGCCGAGCACGGGGCCCTTCTCCTCTTCGTCAAGCGGCGGCAGCTCGTCGTCATCGGGCTCGAGCCACGGCTGGTCAGCCGGGGCCCCGGTTCCTTCGGACTTCAGAGCCTTTTCGGAATTCCGGGTCTCGTTCTTCTGCGCCATGGCGTAGGCCATCGCGCCCGCGCCCATGGCGCCGGCGGTCGTGCCGTTCTTCACGGCTTCGTCAACGGTCGTGCTGACGGCCTTGAGCTGGGCTTCGGAGGTTGGCGGGACATCCTTCTGAATCTGGACGGCAACGGGCTTCTTCTCCTCGACGGGATCTTCCTCACGCTTGCGCGAGCGAAGGCCGAGGAAGGCGAGAAGCGCCAGAACGAGGGCGCCGACGCCCCAGAAGAGCAAGTTGTTCGTGCCGCCGGAGCCTGCGGCATCAGCCAGCCGGGCGGGCGCCTCGGTCTTGACGGGCTCGACCTTGGGCGCATCGGCGGCGGGCTCTGCCGGCTTGGCGGACTCGGCGGGCTTTTCAGCAGCCGCAACTTCTGCGGCTGCAGCCTTCTCCGCGGCCTCTTCGGCGGCCTTTGCTTCGGCACGCGCCTCAGCGGCTTCGGCCTCTTCCCTGACGGCCTCGGCCTTCTCCTCCTCAAGGGCCTGCTGGCCCGCCTCGGCGACGACCTCGGGGGCCTTGCCTGCGGTGCGCTCGCGGTCCTGAGCATCGGCCACCTTCGCGGCGGCCTCGCCGGAGAGCCGTTGGGCGTCAATCAGATTCTGCGTGGGGCCGGGAATGGCCGTGTCCGCACCGTGCACTTCGTGGAAGGCGGCGACGGGATCAATGGCGAGGACCTCCTCGACCGTCGGCGGATTGAGGACGGAACGGACCTCGAGCCTGCCCGGATCGCCTTCCTTGAAGGCGGTGCGGTTGAGGTTTCGGAATGCGATGACGAGCTGCTCGAGCGTGGCGCCGCGGTAGCTCGGCCAGTAGAGCAAGGCGACGGACCAGAGGGTCATGTCCTGCTGCACGTGGAAGGCCTGCGAGGCGTCGAAACCGTTGAGCGCCACGTATTCCTTGACGACGTTGGGCGCATAGCGGCCTTTGCGGCGGATCTTCCCCTGCTTCTCGGCAGAGGCGGCGGAGACTTCCTTCTGCGGGGCGGCAGCCGTCTTCACGGTGGGCGCTGCGGCCCCGGATTCGGCCTTGGAGTCGGACTTCGTCTCGGCCTTGCCCTCCTTCTTCGCCTCCTGATTGTCCTGAGCGGCCTCAGGCTCTCTGGGCACGACAAGCGGCTCGGGGGAGAGGCGGCGGGGCTCGCCCTTGACGGTGGTGCGTTCGGCCGAAGGCGTCACGACGAATGAGCCGTCCTTCGTCTGCACTTCATAGGCGCGGACGGTGACGGTGCCGCCTGCATTCATCTCCATGAGAAGCGGGAAGCTGCCTGACTGAAGGGCCTGCTCGCCGTAGAGGCGCAGGCGCACGGTGCCGTTGCTGCCGTCGCGCGCAAGCTTGAGGTCCTGAACCTGGGAAGGCCAGTTCACGCCTTCGCGCAGGTAGGTGGCGGGAGGCGCCACGCGAACGAGTAGCGGAGAGATCGTCAGATCGAGGTCGTTGATCTCCAACAGGGCCTCAAGGGGCTCACCCGGCTTGCTTTCGACAGTCAGGTCGCCGAGCGAGACGGCCTGCGCCGAAACGGCGAAGCCGAGGATTGCAAGCGCCGTTGCGCCCGCCAGCATGCTTTTTCTGAACATCAGTCAATTCCGAACAGGCCCGCGAAGCCCGTCGGGCGTTTCGCGGAGTCATGAATAACCTGTTGATAATACCGCATGGAACCGTGCGAGCGGAAATACGCATTTTCCGCAGGGCGAGCCCGTGCGGCACCCGCTTCAGGCCTGAAAAAAGCCGCCGTGCCCGCGGGCGACGGCGACTTCGGGAAGCCGTTTCAGGATACTCTGGCGCGCTTTCTGAAGGCGGCCCAGTACATGAGGACGAGAACGACGCCTGCGATGGTGTTGCCGACCGTGGCGGCAGAGAGGTTCTTGACGATGTTCTCGATCGTGATCACGTCGAGCGGCACGCCCTCGGGCGCGTAGCCCGAAAGCTTGAGGACGAAGGCGAGCGGCAGGAAGTACATGTTCGCCACGCAGTGCTCGAAGCCCAGCGCCACGAAGGCGGAGACGGGAAGCACGACGCCCACGGCCTTGTCGACGACGGTGCGGCCCGCATAGCCCACCCAGACGCCGAGGCACACGAGCAGGTTGCAGAGGATGCCCTTGATCATGATCGTCGTCCAGTCGGCGGAAAGCTTGCCGACGGCGATGCTCATCATGCCTTTGGCCATGGGACCCGTGTCGGCCACGTGCGCGAAGTAGACGAGCGTGACGAGCGCGAGGGCCCCGACGAAGTTGCCGAGCCAGACGCGCACCCAGTTCATGACCGCCGCGCCCCAGCTGATGCGGCCGTCGACGGCCGCACCCGCGAGCATGGTATTGCCCGTGTAGAGCTCGGCACCTGCGACGAGCACGAGGTAGAGGCCGAGCGAGAAGACGGCACCGCCCATGAACTTCTGCACTGCGAAGGGAAGCGTGGAGTCGCTCATGAAGAGCGTGCAGAAGAGCCCGCCGAGCCCGATGTAGAAGCCGGCGAGTACGGTGAGGGGCAGCTGGGTGCGCAGATCCATGCTGCTTTTGGTTACCCCGAGGCCGAGCACCTTTTCGGTGATTTCCTTCGGGGTGAGTGCGTCGGGACGCAGTGCGCTGTTGTCGGTCATGGGAAGCTCCGGAATGTTTGAATAACTGTGGGCGAGGCCCGTTTGGAAAGCGTCCTCGGACGAGGCGTCGTTTTCCAAACCGGCCGCAGCTTCTGGCTCGGAGGAGCCTGACCTGAAACGGCGGAATCAGAGGAACGGACATTGTATTGAAGTTTTCGCGCCCCTTCGGGCGACTACTTCCAATTTTCGCCGAAAGATGTATTCACTTTTTTCCGCGCCCGTCTTCCGAAAACGACGAAGGCTTCGAGAGCGCCTGTTTCCTGGGCTCTCGAAGCCTTCTGCGTGATGCGTTTCGGACGAATCAGCTCGTCTGAACCTCGTCTTCGGGCGTGCCCACGAGGTCGTACTCCTCGCTGCCCGTGATGCGGACCTTCACGAAGTCGCCCGGCTTGTAGGGCGTGAGGGTCTCGACATAGCACTTGCCGTCGATCTCGGGAGAGTCGGCCTTCGTGCGACCGATGGCAAGACCTGCCTCGTCGTCGTACTCGTCGATGATGACCTCCTCGACGGTGCCGATCTTGGCGCGGAGCTTCTCGGCCGAGATCTCGGCCTGAACCTCCATGAAGCGGTTGCGGCGCTCCTCGCGAACCTCGTCGGGCAGCGCACCGGGGAGCCGGTTGGCCTGGGCGCCCTCGACGGGCGAGTAGGCGAAGCAGCCCACGCGGTCAAGCCTGGCCTCGCGCAGGAAGTCGAGCAGGTACTCGAACTCCTCTTCGGTCTCGCCGGGGAAGCCCGCGATGAAGGTCGAGCGGATCGTGATGTCGGGGCAGACCGCACGCCAGGCGGCAATGCGCTCGAGGTTCTTCTCGGCGCTCGCGGGGCGCTTCATGGCCTTGAGCACGCGCGGGTGCGCATGCTGGAACGGCACGTCGAGATACGGCAGGATCAGGCCCTCGGCCATGAGCGGCACGATCTCGTCGACGGACGGATACGGATAGACGTAGTGCAGGCGCGTCCAGACGCCGAGCTCGCCCAGGCCCCTGCAGAGGTCGAGCAGATGCGTGCGCAGCGGCGGATTGGCGCGCAGATCGAGCGCGTAGCGGCGGTCGACGCCGTAGGCGGCCGTGTCCTGGCTGATGACGAGGAGTTCCTTGACGCCCGCGTCGACGAGGTTGCGGGCCTCGCGGATCACTTCGCCCGCAGGACGGCTCACGAGGCCGCCGCGCAGATTCGGAATGACGCAGAACGTGCAGTGGTGATTGCACCCCTCGCTGATCTTGAGATAGGCGTAGTGCTTGGGCGTGAGGCGCACGCCGCAGGCGGGCACCAGATCGCCCCAGGGCTCGTGGGGACGCGGCAGATGGGTCTCGACCATCGCGATGACGTCGTCGACGGAGTCGGGGCCCGTGACGCCGAGCACCTTCGGGCAGTGGTTCAACACGTAGTTGCTGCCGTCGGCCTCCTTGCGGCCGCCGAGGCAGCCGCAGACGATGACGCGGCCGTTTTCGGCGAGCGCCTCGGTGATGGCGTCAAGGCTTTCCCTGACGGCCTCGTTGACGAAGCCGCAGGTGTTGACGATCACGATGTCGGCGTCGTGGTAGCTCGTGCCGATGCGGTAGCCTCGGGCGCGGAGCTCGGTGACGATCCGCTCCGTATCGACGAGGGCCTTGGGGCAGCCGAGGGAGACGAAGCCGACGACGGGAATCTTGTGGGACATGGGAGTCTGAACCTGTAAAAGCGGTTGTTCGGCGGGACCGGGAGATCAGGCCTCTTCGGGCTTGATCCAGATCATCGCGGCGTGGCGGCCGGACTTCTCGCCGTCACGGCGGAAGCTGTAGAAGCGGCGCGGATGCGAATAGGTGGAGAGGCCGCAGTCGAAGACGTCGTCCTCGGAGACGCCCTCGGCGGCGAGCGCCATTTTTGCGAGCAAGGCGAGGTCGCACATCAGGCGGTCGCCTTCGCCCTGCGTGAAGGCGCGGTCGGCTTCGGGGAGACCGGCGAGCATCGCCTCGCGAACGTCCGGGCCGACCTCGAAGGCCTCGGGACCGATGCGCGGGGCGAGCCAGGCGACGAAACCCGTGCTTTCGGGGGCGCGTTCGCGCATGACGCGGATCGTCTTCCCGATGATGCCGGCGGCAAGGCTCTTCCAGCCCGCATGGACGGCGGCGACGACCGTGCCCTCACGGTTGGCGAGGAGCACGGGCAGGCAGTCGGCGGTCATGACCGTGCAGACGACGCCCGGCTTCGTGGAGACGGAGGCATCGGCCTCGGGTTCGCCTTCGGCCGTGTCGGCGTCGACGACCTCGGTGCCGTGCACCTGCCTGAGCCACACGGGATCGGACGGCACGAGCTGCGCGACGATGGAGCGGTTCATGCGCACACAGGCGCCGAAGTCGCCCGTATGCGGGGCGACGTTGAGGCCCATGATGCCTTCGGCGTTGCCGTAGGCGCCGCTCGAGACGCCGCCGTCGCGGCACGTGAAGAGCGCGTCGACCGAAGCCGGGGCGCGGTCCTTCCAGGCGGGCTGCAGAATGTCGAGTCCGGGTTTCGTCAGTTCCATGACCTTCCTCCTATATCTTGTGGTGCCTGCTTCAGAGGCGTTCGTTCTCAAAGACCCTGACCGGGACGTTCCAGGGGCCGAAGCCGAGTTCGTCCATCAGGTCGATCATGTCGTCCTCGGGCGGCACGAACCACTCCATGTACTCGCCCGTGACCGGATGGTCGAGGCCGAGGCGGGAGGCATGCAGCGCCTGGCGGTGGAAGTCGAGCTCGTTCTCGACCTTGACCGTGAGGCCGGGCGCGCGGCCGCGGTAGACCTGGTCGCCGATGAGCGGCAGGTCCTCGCTCGTGAGGTGGACGCGGATCTGGTGCGTGCGGCCCGTGTCGAGGCGGCAGGCGACCCAGGAGACGGGCAGGCCCTCGATGGAGCTCCAGCCCACGCAGCGGGCACGAGTGCGTGCCGGCTTGGCGCGCACGCCCGTGCTGCCGGGGAAGCACTTGAAGCGGGTGCGGCTGCGCGGATCGCGGCCGATCGGCGTCTCGACGACGAAGTCGGGCGCGGCGGAGCCGAGCGTGAAGGCCCAGTACTCGCGCTTGACGGTGCGCTCCTGAAGCTGGCGCACGAGGTTCGTCTGGGCGGCAAGCGTGCGGGCGACGACCATGAGGCCGGTCGTGTCGCGGTCGAGGCGGTGGACGATGCCCGCACGGGGCACCTCGCGGAGCTCGGGATAGCGCCACAGCAGGCCGTTGAGCAGCGTGCCGCAGGGGTTGCCCGCGCCCGGATGCACGACGAGACCGGCGGGCTTGTTGACGACGACGATCGCATCGTCCTCGTAGACCACGTCGAACTCCACGTCCTCCTCGGGCGTGAAGGCGAGCGCCTCGTCAAGATGGGGCTCCTCGAGCAGCGAGATCTCGTCGCCCTCGGTGACCTTCTGGCGCACCTTCTGGACGACCTCGCCGTTCACCTCGACGCTTCCCTCCTCGATGAGCTTCTGCAGACGAGCTCGGGAAACATCGGGCATCAGGGTGGCGAGAACCTTGTCAAGGCGTTCTCCCCAGAACCCTTCCACCGTGAAACTTGGTAAAGTGTCATCATCGGCGCCGTTCCCGGCATCGGGGAGGTCGTTATAATCCGAAAGTTCAGAATTTTCGCAACTGCTTGTCATGAATTTCAAGTTTCCTAATAAGCGCCTCGCCGCGAGGCTGATGGCCGTGACGGCCATCACGCTGGCGACCGCCTCCTGCTCCTGGCTCGAATCCCTCGACAAGGATCCGACGGCGGACTGGTCGGCCGACAAATTGTATACCGAGGCCCGAGCCGCTCTTGAAGAGAGCAACTGGACCGATGCAAAAGACTATTACACCAAGCTCGAGGCTCGCTATCCGTTTGGAACCTATGCACAGCAGGCCCAGATCGAGCTGATCTACGCGAACTGGAAGGACGGCGACGCCGCCCAGGCCGTTCAGGGTGCGGACCGCTTCCTGCAGGCCTATCCGAACCACGCCAACAGCGACTACGTCATGTACCTGAAGGCGCTTGCGACCCTCAATGAAAACGACGGCTGGTTCGCGAAGCTCGCCGCGCAGGACCTTGCCGAGCGCGACGCCAATGCCGCCCAAGAAGCCTTCGACATCCTCAAGGAGCTCGCCCTGCGCTTCCCCGACAGCCGCTACGCGCCCGAAGCGCGCCGCCGCATGCACCAGCTCGTGCTGGCTCAGGCAAAGCATGAACTTGGAGTTGCAGAATACTACTACGTTCGACACGCTTATGTCGCGGCCATCCAGCACGCGCAGCGAGTCGTGAGCGAATTCCAGAACACGCCCATGCGCGACGACGCTCTTGAGATCATCGCGAACTCCTACGACAAGCTTGAAATGCACGACCTCGCCGCCGACACGCGCAGGGTCCTCGAGCTCAACAAGGGCAAGACCGTCAAGGTCCGCCGCTGAGTCGGGCTCTGATTTCCGCTCGCAAAGAGGAGGCTTCCTGAAGGAGGTCTCCTTTTTTTGTTTACCACCCTCCTTTTCTTGATCAGGATCAAGTCAAGGACAATCTCCTCGAAAAATTCCACAAACGATATTGAGAACCATTCTCAATTCATGCACAATACATTCAACGACAGCGAAACGCCGCCGCCTCCATCCAAGGACAACGGGGGTCGTCCGGAGCGGACGGCGAGGAAAGGAACCAAGCGCCTTCCCGCAAAGCGGGGCAATCTCCACCCGCACGCTGTTGGGGGTCTGAGAAGGGCCGGATGCGTGCAACGCGCATCCGGCCCTGTTTTTATCCTGCTCTCGTGCAGAAGGCACCCTGCTGTGAGCGCCCTGCTGCGGGCGTCCTACTTTGAGAGCCTTGCGGCCACCTCGGCGCCGCGCTTCATGCTCACAGGCGCGAGCGCCAGAAGGGAGAGCACGAAGAAGAGGCCCGTGAAGAGGATGGCCATCCTGTGGTCGTTGCCGGTGATCCAGGTGATGGCGCCGTAGGAAAGCGGGCCGACGATGGCAGCAAGCCACAGCGCCATGTTCCAGAAGCTGTAGAACTCGGCCAGGCGCGAGCTCGGCGCGAAGACCGCGACCATGGCTCGGCCTGCGGACTGGGACGAGCCCATGGCGAGGCCCGCGAGATTGGCGGCGACCCAGAACTGCCAGCGCTCGGTCGAGAAGGCGGCGACGGCGATCATCGCGATCCAGACGCAGAGCGTGCCCGCGAGCGCGAGCTTGTGGCCGATGCGGTCCTGCACGTAGCCGAAGGCGAAAGCGCCGACGGCGGCCGTGATGTTCACGAGGAAGACCATGAGGAGCGTGTCCTCGGTCTTGAACCCCATGACGGCGGCGGCATAGACGGCCGAGAGCGTGATGACGACGGAGACGCCGCACTGATAGAGGAACCCGCAGACGGAAAGCCAGGCAAAGTCGCGGAAGTCGCCGAGCGAGCCGAGCGTGCGGCGCAGCTCCGCAAAGCTCTCCGAGGCGGCGCTCCTGACGGCCTCGCGGTCCGCAGCGTCAAGACGCGGCACGCTCCTCTCCTTGAGGAAGAGGAAGATCGGAAGCGCGGAGGCCGCGAAGACGAAAGCCGTCACGGCCATCGTGCCCGCCACGGTCTGGTCCATCCCGTAGCCGAGCTTCTCGCCGCCGAGCACCACGCCCAGACAGAGGCCGAGCGTAAGGATGCCGCCGCAGTAGCCGAAGCTCCAGCCCCAGCCCGAAACCTTGCCCACGGCGTCCTCACGGGCGAGCTCGGGCAGGAAGGCCGAGTTGAGGGACTCGCCCACGTTGTAGGCGACGTTGCTCACGATGATCATGAGGGAGGCCCAGACGATCGTGCCCGGTCCCGCGAACATGAGGCCGAGCGTGCCGCCCACGGCCATGAAGGTCGCGACGGCGAGCCAGCGCTTCTTCGTGGCGGTCGCGTCGGCCACCGTGCCGATGACGGGCATCAGCAGCATGCTCACCGCATTGCTCACCGCGATGACGACGGTCCAGAGGAACGTCGCCGAGGGGGCGTCGCCCGCCACCACGCTCACGAAGTAGGCGTTGAAGACGGCCGTGAGCACCACGGTCGTGTAGCCCGAATTGGCAAAGTCGAATGCGGCCCAGGACCAGACCTCGCGCATCGCGACGCCGTCCTTGAGAGCGGACCGGGAGAAAAACGGCATGTGGTTCTCCTCCTTATCGCGCGGTTCGTCCGCGCATGACCAGCATGTTGAGATGCGCCATCACGCTTCGCGCAAGGCTTCTGACGGCGTAACCGCCCTCGAGCACGCTCACGAGACGCCCCTCGCAGAGGACGTCGGCCGCATCGAGCAGCCTGCGCGTGATGCGCGCGTAGTCGAGCTCCTTCACCTTGAGCTGTGCCATCTGCTCCTCGACGTGGGCGTCGAAGCCCGCCGAGACGAAGATGATGTCGGGCCTGAAGGCCTCGAGCTGCGGCAGCCAGACGTTCTCGAGGATGTCGGTGAAGACCGCGCCGTCGGCGCCTGCGGCAACGGGACTGACGACGACGTTCTTGGGCGTGGGCTCCATCATGCGATGCGGATAGAGCGGCCACTGGAAAAGCGACATGAAGCGGATATCGGGATGGTTCGCGACGATCTCCTCGGTGCCGTCTCCGTGGTGCGCGTCAAAGTCGACGATCACGACGCGTCTCGCGCCGTGGCGGCGCATCGCCCAGTAGGCGCCGATCGCCACGTTGTTGAGGTAGCAGAAGCCGCGAGCCTCGGCGCGCGCCGCATGGTGTCCCGGCGGGCGCACGCCGCAGAAGGCGTTCTTGATGCGGCCCGCATAGAGCTCGTCGACCGCCTCGACCACCGCGCCCGCACTCTTCATTGCGGCGTCGAAGGTGTCGGGACCGACGCGCGTGTCGGGCGCGTCGAAGGTCGCAAGCGCGGCGGGATCGCCCGCCGAAGCGGCCTCGAGGCGCCTGACGTACTCGAGGTCGTGCGCGAGGATCACGGACTCGATCGGCGCGGGCTTCGCATAGTGAACCCTGACGAGGGCGTCCATCCCGAGGGCGAGCATGTTGCGCTCGATGACGTCGAGCCTCTCGGGGCGCTCGGGGGCCTCGGGAAGCGGGTTGGGCACGGCGATGCGGTCGTGCGTGAAGTAGCCCGTGAGCGGGCGAACGTCCGTTTGATTGATCATCTGCAATGGCCTGTTCTTGTTATTGGCGGCGTTCATGCGGGCTGCCCGCCCGCGCAGTCCGCGCGGGCCTGCGGGAGGCGCCCCATGACGGAAAGCGTACCACAAGCGGCCCACCCGAAAAAGAGACCGCTCGGGAACGGGCCCCGCAGCTTCGACGCCTCCGAGGCGCACTGCACGTGCGACGCCTCTCCCGCAGGCATCCCGCCGTCAATTTGTGCCATCCTGAAACACGGCCCCGCGCCGGTGAGGCCCGTCGGGCGAGCCTTGCTACAATGCCTCAGGTCACCCATCCACCGCACAACCTTCATGACGACACGATCCCGACTCCGCATGACGATCTACGCGACCGCCTGCGCCGCCTGCATGGCGGCCTGCGCCTGCGCGCTCGCCGCGGATGCGCCCGCCAATACGGCGAAGGCGCCCCAGTCGACCGTCTCGCCCTCCGCATCCTGCTATCTCGCCCGGCCCGACGTCGTCGAATTTCTGGGCCAGATCTCGGAAAAGCACGGAATTCCGCTCGAGTGGCTCAAGGACGAGGTGGCCGTCGCCCGCTACTCGGAAACGGCCGAGCGCCTGATGACGCCCAAGCCCGGCATCAGAAAGCCCGGCTCCGACGTCGTCAAGTCGCCCTTCAGGAACTACCTCGCCTACGCACGCGGCTTCCTCACGCAGGAACGCATCCTGCGCGGGCGCGAGTTCATCGAGCGCAACGCCGCCATCTTCGACGAAATTGAAATGAAGAGCGGCGTCTCCCGCTACGTCATCACCGCCGTCATCGGCGTCGAGACCTTCTACGGCCGCAACATGGGCCGCTACCGCGTGCTCGACAGCCTGATGACGCTCTCCTTCGACTACACGCGCCGCGCCGCCTTCTTCAAGGAGGAGCTCGCGCACTTCCTCGAGTTCTGCTGGCGTCAGGAAGTCCAGCCCGTCACCGTGCTCGGTAGCTTCGCGGGCGCCATCGGCTACGGCCAGTTCATGCCGAGCTCGCTCGACCGCTGGGGCGCCGACGGCGACAAGGACGGCAGGATCGACATGGTCGAGAGCGAGCCCGACGCCATCGCCTCCGTCGCCAGATTCCTCACGGCCCACGGCTGGGTCGCGGGCCGCGGACTCCTCTACCCCGTCAGGGCCGACGCCGAGATCTTCGACGCGACGGGCTCGGGCGGCATCGCCGCACACGCCACCGTCGAGGGACTGCGCAAGGCGGGCGTCGACACGGGAGAGCACTTCCCGCTCCTCGACGACGAGCCCGTCCTGCTCGTCGACCTGCCGCAGCTCGACGAAAAGGGCCGGCGCACCACGAAGTGGTACATCGGCACCCGCAACTTCTCCTCGGTCCTGCGCTACAACCGCAGCTACTTCTATGCGGCCGCCGTCGCCATGCTCGCCAACCGCATCGCGGGCATCGACGAGCCCTGACGCCTCCTGCGCGCACCCGCTCGCGCCCGAGGCGAAGCATTTGCTATATTTCCCTCGATGATTTTTTCCATCTCCTTTCCGGAGGCCCTTCATGTCTTTTGTCTTTGCCCCGCCCCAGCAGGCCGTCGTGCCCGTTCAGGACGAAACCTACTCCTACTTCCCGATCCGCCGCGTCTTCGGCATCGCCAGGAACTACGCCGAACCGGGCGCCGCGACGAAAGACACGCCCTTCTACTTCATGAAGGACTGCTACACGGTGGTCCCCGTGGCCGACGGCGAATGCGCCCGAATCCCGATGCCGCCGCAGAGTCAGGTGCTCAAGCACGAGATCGAGCTCGTCGCCTGCCTCGGCAAGGGCGGCCGCAACCTCACGCTCGAACAGGCGGCCGAGGCCGTCTGGGGCTGGTGCGTCGGCATCGACTTCACGCTCGGTGACCAGAAGCTGCCGTCGGGCGCCACCGACTTCGCGCGCGCCAAGTCCTTCGAGCGCGCCGCGCCCGTGAGCCACGTGCGCCCCGCCTACCGCTGCCCGATGCCCGCCCCCGCCGACCTCTGGCTCTACGTCAACAACCAGAAGCGACAGGGCGGCTGCACGTCCAACCTGATCGTCCAGCCCCTTGAGACGATCGTCGAGCTCTCCAGATTCTGGGAGCTCCAGCCCGGCGACATGATCTTCACGGGCACCTGCGGCGGCGCCGACAAAGTGTTCCCGGGCGACCACCTTGAGGGCGGCGTCAACGGCGTCGGCTCCATCAAGGTCGACATCATCTGACGCCGAAACGGAAACGTTCACTTACGTTTGGGTGGCGCGTCCGCGGACGCGCCACCCTTTTGCGTCATGGATCAAGCAGTCAAAAGTTGCTAAGATCATGGATTGACCGCGAGACGCCCTGAGAAACGGGCGTTCCGCTTCAAAAAAGGAACCGCCGCCACGGCCTTCGCGCCGTTGCGCAGACGCAGGGAGTGCCACGTCCCCGCGTCATTCAACGAACCGAACGAATCACAAAAGAGATGAGCAACAACAACGCCTACCATCGCGAAAGCCTGGCCTCGATCAGCCAGCGCCGCCTCAGCACGGTCAAAAGCAAGAGCATCTACGTTCTTCCGAACGCATTCACCGCTGCCGCGCTCTTCTCAGCCTTCTACGGCATCATCGCCGCCATGAACGGCGACTTCTACGCCGCCGCGATCGCGGTCTTCTTCTCCATGCTCTTCGACGGCATGGACGGCCGCGTCGCCCGACTCACGCACACCCAGTCCGAATTCGGCGTCCAGATGGACTCCCTCGCCGACGCCGTCAGCTTCGGCGTCGCCCCCGGCCTCATCGTCTACGAATACACCCTCAAGGGGCTCGGCAAGCTCGGCTGGGCCATCGCCTTCATCTACTGCCTGTGCGCCATTCTCCGCCTCGCCCGCTTCAACTGCAACGTGGGCGTCGTGAGCAAGAACTACTTCCAGGGCCTTCCCTCTCCGGCCGCCGCCGCGCTCGTCTGCGGCTTCGTCTGGCTCGGCGTCGAGGGCAAGCTCCCCGAATGGCTCCTGCCGTACCAGAGTGAAATCGCCGCCGTCGTCACGCTCTACGCCGGCCTCACGATGGTCTCCAACGCGCCCTTCTTCTCCGGCAAGAGCTACGCCGTCGTGCGCACGATCCCGTTCTGGTTCGTCGTGGTGTTCGCGCTTCTCTTCATCGTGATCTCGAGCAACACCTCGCTCTCCGTCTTCGTCCTCTTCTGCATCTACGCCCTCTCGGGCTTCGCCTACGGCTTCTACTGCTGGTGGACCGGCCGTCCGAACCCGATCCAGGCCGACATCGCCGCCGCACTCGCGGCCGAGGCCGAGGAGCACGAGGACACGCAGCACTGACCTCGGACACTCACCCGAACCCATCCAAACGCCGTCGCCCCGAAAACGACGGCGTTTTTCATGCCCGTCATCCGTCTTTCTACGCAATGGTTTTCGCCTATAAGCGACACTTTTCATAGTCGTTAACGGCAATTGGACTCAACGGAAACTGTTTCTAGACTCTTCCGTCGAGATGCGGCGGACACGCAGGGCGCAGACCACAGAGACGCCCCGCCCCCGACCACCCGCATCCGAAATGAGGAGAATCAAGATGAAATTTGTTCCCAGCCTTCTGGCCGCGAGCATCTGCTCGGCCGTCTTTGCGGCCTCCGCCGCCGTTCCGGTCGTCACCGACACGATCGCGAAGAACGCCGAACTCATGAACGCCGACCCGGCCATGCAGGCCCTGCTGAAGGAGGCCACGAGCGAGGAGGCCCAGAAGTGGCGCTTCAACACGCTGCTCGAACTCGCCCGCATCGCCTCCCCGTCGCGCTTTGAAATGCGCCGCCAGGCCGAAATCACCCGCCGCCTCGTCGAGGAGTGGGGCTTTGCGCCTGAAGACATCAAAACCCGTGCCGACGGCTTCCTCAAGGGCGCCGGCGTTCAAACCGTTGACGGCAAGCCCGTCTACAACGTCTGCGTGCGCATTCCCGGCACCTACGGCGCCCGTCCCGACGCCGTCTCCTACAAGGGGCAGCTCCCGAAGGTCGTCCTTGAAGGCCACATCGACACCGTGAACCCGGGCGTCCTGCCGCCGGCCGAAACCCCGTACGAAGCCGTCAAGCTCCAGAAAGTGAGCGACCCGATCGTCAAGACGCGCGAGGAACTCAAGGCGCTCGCCCTTGAAGTCCGCTTCGACAAGAACGGCAAGGTGATCGAGGACGAGGTCTGGAAGAAGGCCTACCACCGCTTCAACGACCTCGAGGAAGCCAAGAAGAAGGGCGGCTACCGCATCTACGTGCCGGGCTTCGAGGACGCCATGATCAACACGGTCGCCGTCATGCAGACCGCCAAGCTCATGAAGAAGCACAACATCCGTCCGGTCTACGACATCTGGGTCTGCGGCACGACGGGTGAGGAAGGCAAGGGCAACCTCTGCGGCATGAAGCAGCTCTACGGCTACAGCCAGGAAGCCGGCAAGGGCAACAACGCCCTCAACATCGTCGCCAACTTCGGCGCCGACAGCACGATGCCGGGCGACGCCATCGTCAACTACATCGGCTCCTACCGCTTCGAAATCAAGTACACGGAACCCGCCGGCTGGAAGGCTGGCGAAGCACGTCCGTCCGCCGCCATGGCCATGAGCCGCGCGATCGCCTCGATCTCCGACCTCAAGACCGCCTGGGACCTCGACAAGAAGGCTGAAAAGACGACCTACACCGTCGGCGTGGCCTCGTGCGACGATCCCGCCAAGAGCCGCTCCACCAACTGCACGCTGATGGTCGACATGCGCAGCCCGACGCAGGCTCCGCTCTCCGCCATCCGCGCCCAGATTGAGCCTGAATTCAAGAAGGCCATGGATGCCGAAAACGCCAAGTACGGTCTCAAGACCGGCGACAAGAACGCCGTCTCGATGGAACTCGTCTGGTTCGGCGACCGTCCCGCCTATCAGCGTCCGCACTACAACGACATCGCCATGCAGGCCTACTGGCAGGCCTCCAAGACCGCGGACATCGACGTCGTGAAGGCCGTTCCTGAAGAAGCCGCCTCGCTCAACGACAACGTGCCCGCCGCAGTCGGCGTGCCCACCGTCAACGTCAACCTCGGCACCGTCGCCGGTGGCGGCGGCGGTCACACTTGGTACGAATGGGGCGTCCCGGGCAACGGCGTCGATGAAGGCAAGCGTCTCTACCGCTTCCTCATGATGGGCCTGCTCGCCTCGGGCTACAACATGACCGACGGCAAGGTGCTCGAACCGGGCGTCGGCCCGATGGGCAACCGCACCACCGAAGAAATGTTCAAGTAAGAGGAGCGTCATCATGAAGAACATCCGCAAAATCCTTCGTCCCGCCGCCGCTCTTCTTCTGAGCCTCGCGGCCGCCGGCGCCATGGCCGGCTCCCAGTCCGTCTCAGTCTCGATCATCGGCCCGGGCGGCCACTCCAACGGCGACTACGGCAACGTCAACGCCGTGCATGCCGCCGCCCGCAGCATCATGCTGATCGAGAAGTCCGTTCCCGACGCCGTCGTCACGGCCGTCACGGGCGGCAACTCCGTCAACTCGATCGCAGCCTACGCCAACTTCCGCGTCCTTCTTGAAGGCGACGACGCCGCCCTCAAGGCCAAGGCCGACAAGGTGAAGGCCGCCGTCGAGGAAGGCTGCAAGGCTGAAAACGCCTTCCGCGGCGTCAAGACCGGCGAAGTCCGCGACGGTCTCGCCGCCGACATCCGCTGGACGATCAAGTAACTCCTCAACTTGCGAGTCCCCAGCCCCTGCCCGAGCCCTTCACAAGGCTCCGGCAGGGGCGTTTTGTTTTCCGTCATCCGAAACCCGTCCATAGGCGTTAACCGCAATTGAAACGTCGCCTTCAGGCTACCTACACTCGACTTGTTCGCCGGATGACCTGCGGCGCCCGGACCGGCGCCGCCTCCCTTCGGCCCTCCGGCCTTCAAGAGGAGAAAAACCTTGAACACGTTCGTTCCCACAGCTCTCGCGGCCGCCCTCTGCTCGGCCGTCTTCGCAGCCTCCGCAGCCGTTCCCGTCATCACCGACGGCGTCTCCAGGGGCGCAGCCCTCATTCACGCCGATCCCGCCATGCAGGCGCTTCTGGCCGAAGCCACGAGCGAAGAGGCCCAGAAGTGGCGCTTCAACACACTGCTCGAACTCGCCCGCATCGCCTCCCCGTCGCGCTTTGAAATGCGCCGCCAGGCCGAAATCACCCGCCGCCTCGTCGAGGAGTGGGGCTTTGCGCCTGAAGACATCAAAACCCGTGCCGACGGCTTCCTCAAGGGCGCCGGCGTTCAAACCGTTGACGGCAAGCCCGTCTACAACGTCTGCGTGCGCATTCCCGGCACCTACGGCGCCCGTCCCGACGCCGTCTCCTACAAGGGGCAGCTCCCGAAGGTCGTCCTTGAAGGCCACATCGACACCGTGAACCCGGGCGTCCTGCCGCCGGCCGAAACCCCGTACGAAGCCGTCAAGCTCCAGAAAGTGAGCGACCCGATCGTCAAGACGCGCGAGGAACTCAAGGCGCTCGCCCTTGAAGTCCGCTTCGACAAGAACGGCAAGGTGATCGAGGACGAGGTCTGGAAGAAGGCCTACCACCGCTTCAACGACCTCGAGGAAGCCAAGAAGAAGGGCGGCTACCGCATCTACGTGCCGGGCTTCGAGGACGCCATGATCAACACGGTCGCCGTCATGCAGACCGCCAAGCTCATGAAGAAGCACAACATCCGTCCGGTCTACGACATCTGGGTCTGCGGCACGACGGGTGAGGAAGGCAAGGGCAACCTCTGCGGCATGAAGCAGCTCTACGGCTACAGCCAGGAAGCCGGCAAGGGCAACAACGCCCTCAACATCGTCGCCAACTTCGGCGCCGACAGCACGAAGCCGGGTTCCGCCATCGTCAACTACCTCGGCTCCTACCGCTTCGAAATCAAGTACGTCGAGCCCGAAGGCTGGAAGCCGGGCGACAAGCGTCCGTCCGCCGCCATGGCCATGAGCCGTGCGGTCGCCGCCATCTCGGGCCTCAAGACGCCGTGGGACGCCGACAAGTCCGCCGAGCGCACGACCTACACGGTCGGCGTCGCCAAGTGCGAGGGTCCGAAGGAGCGCTCCACGGCCTGCACGCTGATGGTCGACATGCGCAGTCCGACGCAAGGTCCGCTCTCCGCCATCCGCGCCCGAATCGAGCCTGAATTCAAGAAGGCCATGGATGCCGAAAACGCCAAGTACGGTCTCAAGGCCGGCGACAAGAATGCCGTCTCAATGGAACTCGTCTGGTTCGGCGACCGTCCCGCCTACCAGCGTCCGCACTACAACGACATCGCCATGCAGGCGCTCTGGCAGGCCTCGAAGACTGCAGGCATCGACGTCATCGACAAGGTTCCCGAACGCGCGGCCTCGCTCAATGACAACGTCCCCGCCGCAGTCGGCGTGCCGACCGTCAACACCAACGTCGGCACGAACGCCGGCGGTGGCGGCGGCCACACCTGGTACGAATGGGGCATCCCGGGCAACGGCGTCGATGAAGGCAAGCGCGTCTACCGCTTCCTCATGATGGGTCTGCTCGCCTCGGGCTACAACCTCGCCGACGGTTCGGTCGTCGAGCCCAACGTCGGTCCGATGGGCAACCGAACCACTGAAGAAATGTTCAAGTAAGGAGGCGCCGACATGCTCAACATCCGTACGCTCATTCGTCCCGCAGCGGCGCTTCTGCTCGCCGCATCGGCCGCCTGCGCCATGGCCGCAGGCCAGACGCTCGCCGTCTCGATCATCGGTCCCGGCGGCCACTCCAACGGCAACTACGGCAACGTCAACGCCGTGCACGCCGCCGCCCGCAGCATCATGCTGATCGAGAAGGCCGTCCCCGACGCCGTCGTCTCCGACATCCAGGGCGGCAACTCGGTCAACTCCATCGCCGCGTCCGCCGACTTCATCGTCACGATCATGGGTGACGAAGCCTCGCTCAAGGCTCAGGCCGACAAGGTGAAGGCCGCCGTCGAGGAAGGCTGCAAGGCCGAAAACGCCTTCCGCGGCGTCAAGGCAGGCGAGGTCCGCAACGGCGTCGCCTCCGACATCCGCTGGTCCGTGAAGTAATCATCCGTCACCTCCCGCCCCTCGGGCCCGCCTCGAAAGAGACGGGCCCGATTCCTGAGAATTCTCAACTACGTGAACAGTCTGAGCAAGCGTTTCGCATCAATCTGAACGGCGAATCCGGCGGCAGCAACCCTGGTACACACACAGGTGTTCGCGGGCCTTGTCATTCATGTCTGCGGTCTCGGAAATCAGCCGCCGTAGGGCTTCCACTCGCCGCCGTTCTGGCGGAAGTATTCGCGGCCCTGATATTCAAGCGTCTGAACGGTGCCGTTCTCGCTCACGGGGTTGGTCTGCGGCAGATCATGGACGAGCTGCTCGAGCGGAACCGTGCCGCCGTCCTTGGAAAAGTAGTCGGTCTCGAGCGTCTTGCCGATGAGCGACGTGAGCGCCAGATAGCTCGTGTTGCCCGTCACGTGGATGGGCTCGTTGGGCATGCCCTTGAGGCCCACGAACTTGACCATGACCGGAACGCGCGAAATGCGCATGGTCGGGATGTCGCGCAGGCGCGGGACCTGGATCTTGTCGCCCCTCACGGCAGCGCCGTGTTCGGGCACGATCACGACCATCGTCTTGCGGCCGGAGCGTTCAAGCTCGCGCAGGAAGGTGCGGATGTTGTCGAACATCTCCTGAGCACGCGGCTTGAAGGGCTCGGCGCGGCCGCGGCCGGGCAGGCGGTTGCCGTCGTGGAGCGCGATGAAGTTGATGAGCGTAGCCGTGCGGCCCGCCTTCGACTTCACCTGCGTGCGCTGCCAGTGGCGCAGCACGGCCAGGCTGTCGGCGATTTCCTCGTCGTCAAAGCCCATGTAGCGCGTCGGGTACTTCGCGTTGTCAAGCGTGGCGGTGACGCCCGCCTTGTCGCGCATCGACTGCAGGAAGTTGTCGTACTCGCCCGAGTGGTCCATCAGCAGGCGCTGCGAATAGCCGAGCGTGCCGAGCCTCGTCATGATCTCGCACTCGGGACGGCGCTCGCCGTAGAGCTCGCTGTGGGACGGCTGCCCGCAGGCGCCGTTGAGCAGGCGCAGCAGGGCCGGGCCCGAATAGGCCGTCGCCGCGTTGAACGAGTCGAAGCGGATGTTGAACTCCTTGAAGAGCGGATGCTGGTCAAGCTGCGAGACGGCGAGGTCGTCGTTCGAGACCGAGCAGATGCTCAGGAGCAGGATGTCGAACGGCGTGTCCTTCTCGGAAAGGCCGTTCGGGAAGCGGGCGCGTCGGTCGTGCTCGTAGGCGAGGAAGGCGTCGTACCACTCGCCCACGGCCTTGGCGTCGGCCTTGCCCGTCTTGGCGGGCGCGGCGGCCTCATTCGTCTGACCGCCTGCGTCGGCCGTCACGACGGGCGCGCGTTCGGGCAGGATCGACTGCACCCACGGCATCGTCACGGCGCCGAGGAAGTAGACGATCGTGAAGAACGTCACGCGCACGTAGCGGCGCACGAGGAAGTAGCCGAGGAAGACGAGAAGGCCCCAGCCCACCATCTTCACGTTGATGAAGTCGAGCGCGAACTCGGCCATGTAGAGAAGCGAGAAGCCCGCGATGCCGCCCTTGTTGGCGAGGATGCTGTCGACGCCCGGCAGCCAGCTCTCCGAATAGAGGAGCACGGCAGCCGCGGCGACGCCGAGCGTACCGCGCAGGATGCGCAGCCACTTCGGGCCGACGGGCAGCAGGAGCCAGGCCATCAGGAGCGCGTTGCCCAGAAGGTTGAGCTCGATGTAGCCGAAAGCTGCAAGCGCAAAGGCAATGATGAAGTAGACGTTCCAGACGCCGAGCCCCGTGAAGCGGGGGCCGGCGCCGTTTTCAATTCTGGTCTGCATGCGTCTTATCGTCCCTTCGGAAAGATCAGGCGGCCGTCGGCGTCGAACGCGAAGCGGCCTTCATCCCAGCCTCGGCCGTAGAGCGCGAGCATGCTCGAGTAGTAGCTCTCGCCCGAAAGCCTTTCGGAGTCGACCACGCTGCGCACGAGGCCCGCGGTGCGGTCGTTTCCGAGCATCGGGATGAGGCAGGCGCCGAAGCCGAAGGGACCCGTGTCGTTGACGGTGAGATTGACCGTGTGGATCTTCTCGGGCGGCATGTTGAGCGCCCTCGTCGCCTCGACCATCGGGCTGAAGTGCTTCATGAGGATCGCGCGGTTGGGATCGTCGGGCGACATCATGCCCGCCCACAGATACGTGCGGATGGCGTTGTAGCTGCCGATCTCGTAGTCGTCGCCGTTGGGCGGCACTAGACGGCCGCCCTTGTCAAAGAGCGCCCAGTCGGGGGCGATGCCCGCGGGGGAGGACCTCAGCAACATGCGAAGCGATCCCTCGTAAACCTCGTTCCAGTAGGCGTCCTCGAGCGCGAAGCGCTTGAAGAGGAAGAGCGGGTAGTAGCTCGGATTGAGCTTGACCGTGCCGTTGTCCTCAAAGCCAACGCGGCCCGGCAGCACGACGCTGCCCAGATTGTCGACGGTGCGGACCTCCTTCTTGAGGAGCTCGAGCATCGCCATGCCCTTCTTCGTGTACTCCTCGGACTTCCAGAGACGACCTGCCTCGAGGAAGCACCAGGCGATCCACATGTCGGAGTCGGTGGCGTTGTTGGTGTCGAGAATGCCCCACTTGTCGCCGCGTCCCCTGCCCCAGAGCCAGGCGGGAAGCGTCTTCGTGAGGTCGCCCCCGGAGAGGTTGTCGGCGGTCCAGGCGGCGAGGCCGTCGAAGGTCACCTGATCGTTGGTGACGAGCGCGAAGAACATCGCATAGGACTGGCCCTCGCTCGTCGTCACCTTGCGGTCATCGCTCTTGTCGACGACGCGGCCGTTGTCGAGCGCGTCATTGCGGAACTCGTCCCAGACGGGCCAGGCGGCCATGGCGGACGACGCGCTGCAGAAGGCGCAGGCAAGCGCTGCGGAGATAATCATCTTCTTGAACATTACGAGCGGCTCCTGATCCAGTAGCGCATGAAGAGGAAGATGCCGAAGCCCACGAAGAGCGCGCTCAGCAGAGCGGCCGCAACGAGGACGCCCGGACGGTCGATGACGGTCATCCAGACCTTGTGGTACCAGGGCAGGTTGCCGACGGTGTAGTGCTCGCCCACGTCAAAACCCGTCACGCCGGCGGCGTTGACGACGGCGACGGAACCGGTCACGGAGCCGAGGCCGGCAGGATTGACGAGCTCGGCGTTGAGACGGGCGGCGCCGGACGCGCCTTCGGAGAGGAGCGCCACGAGCGTGCGGCCGCCCGCGAGCGGGGACTCTGCCGAGACGATGGCGGCAATACCGTTGTCATAGGCACCCTCGGCCGTCTTCTGCACGGAGGGGGACTTCGCCCTGAAGGCCTCAACGAGCTTCTCCTGAATGCGGCCCGCATTCTCGACGTCGATGTCGGTCACGGGGGCGGGGAAGCGCGCAAAGGCGAGAATGTCACGCTTGGCAAGCTCGGGATCGTTCATGTCGCCCGTCACGTGCACGTGCATCGCGGGGGCGCCCGTCATGGCGGACATGCGGCCCATGGTGTTGAGCATCGTCGTGAGCTCGCTCCTGCTCGCGTCCTGCGGAATGAAGACTGCGGTCTGCGAGAGGTCGGCGTACTTCGTGAACGGATAGCCCGCACGCGTGAAGAGCTTCAGATTGGGAAGCTCGGCGTGGTGAAAGAGGCCCTTGACCGTCAGCGTGGACGTGGGCTCGATCTCCATCTGATGGCCGATGAGCGAGACGGAGCGGCAGTTGTCCTGGGAGCCGCCCTGAATCGTGCGCTCGTAGCTCACGGAGAAGCCGAGGCTCGTCGAATGGGTGAGCGTGGCGCCCATCGGATCATCGACGGAGATGGCGCCGTAGAAGGCAGGAAGCTGAACGGTGCGCGAACCGCGGCCGTCCCTGCCCGCGAGCGTGTCGCTGTCGGCGAGGTAGCCGTTGACGAAGGTGCGCAGCTGGGCGGTCTCCTCGGGCATCGGCTTGGCGTAGCGGTAGCGGATCTGCATGCCGAGCTCGGCGTCGCCCACCATGAAGAGGTCGGGTGCGAACTTGACGGGCAGTTGCACCGGGGCCATTACGTGACCGCGGGCGGAAAGCTGACCCGGATACTGCATGAGCTTCGAGAACGGAATCTCGGCGTCGGTGTTGATCCAGCGCGGAGCGTCATAGGCCTCGCGCACGGGCGGCACTTCGGCCTTCTTGACGCGGAAGGTCTCGCCCACCATCACGGGACGGTCGGTGCCGAGCGCACGCACGGCAGCGAGGAGGTCCTCGTCGTTGCGGCCCTGAATGACGAGCATCTTGCCGGAGAGGCTGGCAGGCGCGTCGGCGATGGTCACCATCGGACCGTCGGCCTTGGGCAGATCGTGCAGGAAGTCAGGACGACGCTCGTTCGTCGCGAAGACGACGAAGTGGCCCTCGGCGGGCGTGCCGTTGTAGAAGACGGGGAAGTCGGCACCGCGCCAGTCGCTCATGCGGCCGACGATGCTCGCGAGCACGGCGGCGGCCTGCTTTTCCATCGAGGTCGGAGCCGAGGTGAAGACCATCGGCAGCACGGAAGGCTCGTTCGAGGCGGTGTCGACGAACGGCGCGGGGAAGGCCGCGAGGTCGTTGGCGAGCCTGACGCGCTGCTTGACGAGCGTGAGGCGGCTTTCGGCCGCGATGTCAAGCCAGATGGCGGCATCGGCCGGATTTTCACAGACCGACGGCGTGTGTCCGATGAACTCGACCGTCAACTGATTGACGGACTCGATCACCTTGGGCGAAAGCTTGAGCGTGAGCTGCGAGGGCTTGCCCACCATCGAGGCCGAGATGGGCACCGAGCGCTGCAGGCGGCCGTTGAGGTAGAAGTTGATCTGCGAGCCGGACGGGGCGAGCGCGGGCGAAGGCGTAAAGCTCAGGTCGAGCGTCGCCTCAGAGACAACCTCGTCACGGCGCACGCCGAAGTCGAAGGCCTGCACACGGGAGAGGCCTGTAAGCTTGACGGCCGCGGCACTGCCGCCGGGCACGAGCTTCATGAGGGGAACGACTTCGGTACGCGAGCCCGTGACGTCTGTGCGCCAGACGGGCTGGAGCTGAGAGACGGACTTCATGCCGTCAGAGGGCGCGCTCCAGGCGGGAGCGGCGAACGCAGCGGCCATGAGGCACGCGGCAGCGGTTCCGATGAGTGTGGGATTCTTCATGTCTTCTCAGTTTGCGTTTGCCATCAGGACTTCCTTGCAACCGGCTGTCGCGGCAGCATGGAGAGGACGGCGTCCCGAACGGCGGGCAGAACCCGGCCGGGCAGGAATTCGATCATGGAGCGGTAGCCGTAGAGCGCATGGCGGCCGAGCATCAGGAAGCCCGTGAGGAAGCGGTCGTCGACCGTGCCCTCGGGATTCATCGCCCACATGCCGCGGCGGGAGAACGTCACGCTGTTCCAGCGACGCTCGCAGGCCATGTCAGGAAGGTCGACGGCGATGTCCGTCCAACCCTCTCCGTTTTCAATGACGGTGCCCTCGAAGCGGACGGGGCCCGCCTCTTCGGCGAATTCGAATGCAACGCGCTCGCCGGCCGCAGGCATGGTGAAGGCCGTGTCGAGGGCGCGCACGCGAAGCTCCTTCTGGGAGTATTCGACCGTACGTACGTTGTGGCGCATGCCGTCTCCGGTCTCAAGGACGATCGGCAGGTTGAGGCCGACGCGCGGGAAGCGGTGCGCCTCCTTCTCCTCGACGGCGACCGACATGGCGGCGCCGAGCACCATCAGGTTGTAGGCGATCCAGCCGAGGTTGATGACAAGCGTCACGTACTGCGGATCCGGATCGAAGAAGGCCTTCTCAAGGCCGATGAACAGTCCGACGGCGTTGAGCGCGATGAGCGCGACGAAGGGCCAGGAGATGTGCCAGTCGAGGTACTTCTCGCCGATCGTGCCGCCCTTGGCCGTCACGTTGAACTTGCCGTAATGCGGGAAGATGAGCGCGACCGTGGTCGGGATGAGGATGTACCAGGAGAGGACGGCCTCGTACACGCCGCCGAGGAACGGATAGCGGTAGCCCTTCTGCAGGATCGAGTTCGTCACGGCCGTGTGCACCATGTGCGGGATCACGTAGGCGAAGACGGAGGCCGCCGTCGCGTAGATCACGTAGATGTCCGCATACATGTAGGGAAGCGGGGCCAGAAGGAAGATGATGCGCGGCAGGCCGTGCAGGAAATGCAGCATCGCGTTGAAGAAACACAGGCGCTGCGGAAGCGTCAGGCCCTTGCCGAGCATCGGATTGTCGAGTCGGAAGATCTGGATCATGCCGCGCGCCCAGCGAATGCGCTGGCCGATGTGGGCCGCAAGGGTCTCCGTGGAGAGGCCCGAAGCAAGCGGACGCGAGATGAAGGCCGAGTTCCAGCCCCTGCGGTTGAGCTTGAGAGACGTGTGGGCGTCTTCGGTCACGGTCTCGACCGCAATGCCGCCGATCTCCTCGAGAGCCTTGCGGCGCATGACGGCGCTTGAACCGCAGAACATCGTGGCGTTCCACGTGTCGTTGCCCTTCTGGATGAAGTCGTGGAAGAGCGAGTTCTCGATCGGCATGGCGCGCTCGAGATGCATGTTCTTCTCGAAGGGATCGGGCGAGTAAAAGTGGTGCGGCGTCTGCACGAGTGCAATCTTCGGATCACGGACGAGCCAGCCCGTCGTCGAGACGAGGAAGTCGTTCGAGGGGACGTGGTCGCAGTCGAAGATCACGATGTACTCGCCGCTCGTGACGGTCATCGCGTGGTTGATGTTGCCCGCCTTGGCATGATTGTGCTCTTCGCGCTTGATGTAGCCCGCACCTGCGGCCTCCGCAAAGGCCTGGATGAAGTCGCGGCTGCCGTCGTCGAGCACATAGACGTGGAGCTTGTCGGCGGGCCAGTCCATGTTGAGCGCGGCGTAGACCGTCGGCTTGATGACGTCGAGCGACTCGTTGTAGGTCGGGATGAAGATGTCGACGTGGGGCCAGACGGAGCGGTCAGCGGGCAGCGCGGCAGGCTTGCGGTCGAGCACCCAGCAGACCTGGAAGTAGCCGAGCACCATCACGGAGAACGCATAGACCTCGGCCACGAGAAGCAGGACCCCGAAGAAGAGGTCGAGCCCGTTGCCCGTGCTCACGGTCGACGTGCAGCGCCACCAGAGGTAGCGGCCAGAGACAACGAACGAAATGACGAAGAGCAGCATGAGCGTGATCCGTGCGCGGATGCGCATGAGCACGATCATGGAGACGAACATGAGCGCAAGGAAGACGATCTGGCCGTGCAGGTTGAAGGGCTGGGTGATGCAGAGCGCGGCAAGGACGAGTCCCGGCACAAGCAGGACGACGGGCACCCAGCTGGGAAGCCTGCGGCCGCCCGGCTTTTTCTCCTCGCTGTCATCGACGACAGCGCGCACGCACCTGAGGGCCGCAGCGCCGAAGGCATCGCCCGCGCGGTTGATCAGGGCGCCGGCGGCGCGCAGGATGTCGACGACCGTGCGCACGAGGCGCGGGCCGTGACCGCGCGGCGGAAGGACAGCCAGGAGAAAGACCGTCTGGATGAAGATGCGCAGGGGATCGAAAAGCTTCGGAGCGTTGAAGTCGACCTGAGGATAGAAGAACGCCTTGTTGCGGCGCAACGAGGCGAGCGGCTCCGACTCAAGCGGCGCCATGAGCCAGAGAAGACCGAGGCAGACGATATTGAACGACGCGGCGATGCAGCCAGAGCCGGCGGCACGCCAGTTCTTGTACAGGCTGCCGATGTTCTCGAGCGCGTGCTTTATGGAAGTCGGAAACATTCCTTGAAGACGGATAAGGGATTGGAGGCGTGCGGGGCTCACCCGCCGGGCCCGGGACGGAAGCCGCCCTTGGTAAATCTTTAGATTCTACTCAGATCTACAAGGGATTTCGAGAAGGAGTTGACACACCGCTCAGTCGTGCGGCCGCCCTCCTCCTAGACACTCGTACACCTCGAACTCAAGCCGTCCATTTTTTGCTCTGTTCTGGAGGCATTTTCGACCAACAACCTTGTCTGATTGCGACTTCCGCAATCAGCAAGTCCTTGCAAACGATTGAAGCATTTACATTTTCTTTCACGAGTCGGCCCCACTGCACGCCTCTCCAAACCGTCCCACTCGCCAGTCGAGAAACGGATTATTTGAGAGCTTGCCTCACACGGAGCCGAGAAAGACTCCAGGCTTTCCTCTCAACATTCTAGGCTTTTACCTTAATTACGGTTATCCGCTAGTGAGCTACTCATTCACCTCTTTGATCATGATCCCGCCATTGTCATTGGGCGAAACCTCATTCGGCTCCGGTCTTGGTGAGGACATGCCTTTGACAGTGCTTACAACATTGTCTTCGTGGGTGCCCTCTTGAACAATATTGCCACGCGAATCATAGGCACGAAATTCCCCCGTCGCACGACCATTCTTCATCATTATTTCCCCCATCAACGCCCCTTGTGAGTTGTAGTTTTTCTGCCAGCCATTGGCAACACCATTTTTGTAAGTCTGAACGACTTTCATGCCATCAGGTCGCCATGTAGTCAACTCACCTTCGTACTCATTCATCTTATAAGTTCCTTGACGGGCGGGTTTACCTGTTTGCGGGAAATAGACAGTAAAAGGACCATGACGTAGGCCGTTTTTAAGCATCCCCTCTTCTAAAAGCTGACCGTCATCAGAAAAAAGTTTAAACGGACCACTCTGTTTACCATGCTCGAAGTTCACAGAACTCCGAAGTTGTCCGTTTTCAAAATAATCTAAAGCTTCACCATGTAACTGATGATCAGCGTACATGTGCTTTAATTGGACTGTGCCCGACGGATAGTATTGTTCAACGAGACCATTGAGCTTTCCCGCTCGATACCGAGCCTTGACCTTGAGCTTACCTGTATCTGGCCAATATTGAACAGTCTCGCCATCACGCTCACCATCTTTAAAGATGCCGTGATCTACTAGCACACCGTTGTCTGTCCAGGCTTCAAAAAGGCCATTTTGCTCGCCATTTTCCCAATGTCCGATCTCACGAAGTTGACCTTCACTGAAGACCACATTGAGTCCGTCAAGCTTGCCGTCTTTATAGGCATAAAGAGAATAGCCGGAATCTGAAATATCTTTGACACGCCCTGTAAACGGTTTCCCTTCCTTGTCCATCAATAAGCCGTCAACATTCTTGAGCTCAGACGAAGCTGTCGAAGGTAACCAACCATAGAGCTGATATTTGTAATACCAAGCGCCCACGGCTGCACCCAAACTGACAACCGAAACAGCAACCAATAAACCGAGTTTGCTCATGATGATCTCCTTATTAAGATCTCTGTGATGCAAGGACTTGTAGGAAAAATCCTGATTCCATTAAGATTTACTATATCTGTAGAGTGTTTTTGCCGACATTATTGTTTACATCTCCTCACTTTAGCGAGGTGCCTCATGCGTTTTGGAAGCTCTTCAAATACCCCCTACGAACAGCCGAGCGAAACAAGAATGTTCGTTCGGCTTTTTCGAACATAGATAACGGCGCTTGTTTTTCTCTAAAAATAGCAGAATACTATTATTACAACATGAATAGTTGATGGTGGCTATAGAAGAGATTTTCAGCTATCAATTCAGCTTCGCTGACATAGAGGCCGACAAATACATCGAGTATCGCCGGTCCCATGCTGATCCTCGAATTCATGCCATGGATCGGCTGACGAATGATGTGGTTGATGAGCTCGTTAAACTGTGCTTGCCCTTCTACCACAAGAAGAACGGGCTCGCAGTTCAGGCTGGACGTCCGTACATGCGATTGGAGATGATGGTCCGCCTCCACCTCCTGCAGATTTCTCTCAATTATTCGGACCTCCAAATGGAGGTGTACCTGACGAGCGACGTAGCCGCGCGGCTCTTCTGTCGAGTGCCTTCTGGGCGAACCACCGTTTCTGACACCTCTTTGCTTCGCTTCCGGGGAGTGTCAGGATTGCTGTGTCTGGGGAGGTTATTCCAGGGGCAGCCCAACGAGGCTGCCCTTTCCTTTTTGTGATGTAGTCTGCCAGACCTGATGCGATAGCAGGGGATATGGTGGAGGGGCCCGCGCGGAGCGCGGGAGGATCCTCCTTAGCCCCCACTATCGCGCGCCGCGAAGCGGCAGGCGCGTTAGCTTACTCCATGACACCAGTAAACCGCTCACCAAACAGCAGAGCGAACTGGGGCATGGCAGCAGACCACTTGGGCGTAGCACGTTTCCAGGAGGCCGTGAAATTCATGATGGCCAGATAGATCAGCTTCTTGGCAGCCTCTTCATTGGGGAACAGAGTGCGCGTCTTGATTACCTTCCGGACAGCTCGGTTGAGCCCTTCAATCGAATTGATCGTATAGATCTGCGTACGGATCTCAGGCGCGAACTGGAAGAACGGGATCACCTGTGCCCAGGCCCGTTCCCAGATTTGGATGATGGCAGGGTACTTTTTACCCATGGTCGTATTCCTAAAACGCTCCAGAGCACGTTCTGCAGCGTCGGCATCCACTGCTTGATAGATGGGCTTGAGCTCCTTGCACACGGCCGCTCTGTCCTTCTGAGAAACGAATGATGTCGGCGCGAATAAGGTGAACGATGCAGGTCTGATGGAGGGTCTGTGGATAGACGACCTCTATAGCTTCAGTCATGCCCTTCAGGCTATCCGTAACGGCGATGAGAATGTCCTCAACGCCTCGGGCCTTCAGCCCCTAAAGACGGTCACCCAGAAGCTTGCACCCTCATTCTCGGCGATCCACATGCCCAGAACCTCACGCGTACCGTCTGTTCGCACCCCAATCCCGAGATGAACGGCCATGTTCTTTACAGCTGCGCCACTGCGGATTTTGACTCGGAGGGCGTCAAAGAAAGCGACCGGATACACACTTGCGAGCGGGCGATTCTGCCACTCCTGGACGTCTTCAAGCACCCTGTCGGTAACCTTGCTGACGTAGTCGGGGCTGATGTCCACACCGTAGAGATTGTCGATGAAGCCTGGATGTCACGGGTGCTCATGCCTCTGGCGTACATGGCGATGATCTGCTCGTCCATTTTGCCGAACGACCGGCTGTGCTTGGGCACGATGATTGGGTCGAAAGTGTTTTTGCGATCGCGCAGAACGCTCAGTGGCAGAGGACCATACTCGGTCTTGAGGGTCTTGTGACTACAGCCGTTGCGCTTGTTGGGGACCTGGAGAAGCTCGTCAGCATCAACTTCTTCAGGAGGCGCTTCGGTGGGCTGACAGCCGGTGAGATGTGCATCCATTTCTCCCTGCAACATGGCTTCGACAAAGCGCTGGGAGAGGGTACGTACGGCCTCGGAGAAGGCTTCGGGACCCAGGGAGCGGCCCGATGTTCGAAGCTCGGAAACGTACTGTTCGATGTGGTTATCGAGGGGATTGGTGGACTTCTTACGAGAATTGCGTTTGGTGTTCGTGCTCATTGGGTGTGCCCATGCCAAGCAAACCAAAAGAGCCCGTTCGCAGTCGAACAGGCTCTTTTGGACGGTTGTCAGTGGTTCACATTCCTGACTGATCAGAGACGCGCGATCGTGGACATCACGCCGGTGACCTTGTCTCCGATCGAAACGGTGATCTCGGCGTCGAGCGGCAGATAGACGTCAACGCGAGAGCCGAAACGGATGAAGCCATAACGCTCGCCCTTTTCGAGACGTTCGCCCACCTTGGCATAGCAGAGGATGCGACGGGCAACAAGGCCGGCCACTTGGACGAAGGTTACGCTTCGCCCCTCGTCAGTCGTGACGCGAACGGCGTTGCGCTCGTTATGAGTCGAAGCCTTGTCAAGATCGGCGTTGAGGAAGAGACCGGGCTTGTAGACGATCTCCTCGACGCGACCAGCGACGGGGGACTTCTGGCTGTGGACGTTGAAGACGTTCATGAAGATCGAAATCATCATCGCATCCTCGCCGGTAAGAGGATCCTGAGCTTTCTGGACCTTGCAGACGCGGCCGTCGACCGGGCTCAGCACGGCCTTCGGATCGGTGGGAAGTTCACGGGCCGGATCGCGGAAGAACTGAACGCAAAAGACAAAGAGGACGAGCGAGAGGAAGGCGAGGAAGTTCCAGTCGAGAAGCCAGAGCACGGCCGTGACGGCGAACGTGCCGATGATGAAGGGGCGCCCTTCACGGGCGAAGAAGGGATGCGGATAGATTCGCGAGTTCAATTCGATCTCCGGAGAGAGCTTGTGGAAAGTGCGCCCATTTTAATGAAAAAAGCCGTCTTGTGCGCGGATTTCGGCTGAACGAAGGCGCCGGCCGCCCCTTCGGGCGTCCGGCACGGAGATTCAGGGGCTTGAGACGAACCCGGCTCAGCGGGGCAGCCGGGCCTCGACCGTCACGGTGAGCGATACCTCGGCCGTGCCTGCGATCACTGCAGGCGCAACGTTTGCCGAGGCGCGCTCGGCCTTCATCATGGGGGCCGCGTAGTAGCGAGGGCCGCCCGCGCTGTGCGACCCGATGCGCACCGAGGCGACGCTCACGTCGGAGGACTTGCGGCCGATCGACTCAGCAACGATTCCCGCCTGCCGGAGCGCATCGGCTACGGCGGCCTTGAGGAGCTCGTCTCGCTGGGCGCGCTCGGCCTTGTCGGAGACGCGGAAGGTGATGCCCTCGTAGTTCATGTGGCCGACGACGGCGGCGAGCACGTCCGAGACGACGCTCACGTCACGCACCGTAACGCGCAGGGTCTCGCGGGCCTCCCAGGCTCCGATCTCGGAAACCTCGCCTTCCTTGGCACGGGTATAGACGGGATTGGTCGAGAGCCCCGTCGTCCCGACGTCGATCTTGTCGCTGAAGCGCTTGAGCGCCTCGATCGCCGCGTTGCCGCGCTTGGCCGCATCGTTCGAGGCCGAGACCGCATCGGGCCTGCGGCTTTCGGCCGAAAAGAGAATGACGGCCTCGTCGTTGGCGACGGTCATGCTCGCCTCGCCCTGCATCGAGATCTGGACGGGCGCCGTCATCGGATTCTGCCCTTCGGCGAGGACGGGAGCGGCTGATGCGACGCAGACGGCGGCTGCGCTGAGGGCAAGAACGGTCTTCTTCATTCGAGGTTCTCCTTGTTGAGTCACGGCAGCGAATGCCGTTTCTTTCATTATGAGTTCCAGCGATACCCTTTCGCAGGCACGTTTGCAACGATTTATTGAGGAGCATCCCCGGATTCTCCGCCTGCGGACCTGAAGGGCGCGACCGCGCCCTGCGTTTTTCGAGCCTGCGCCGCCCCGAAAACGCCGCTTTCTCTGCCCGCCGTTTGATCCCATCGGCGACACCTTAGCCTTTTTCCCTAGTTGCAAACCCGTCCGACCTGTTACGATTCTTACAGTCAGGCAAAGTCCTCACGCGCGTCGTCCGCCCAAAAAAGCAGCAGAAGCCTCATGAGCAAACTGCAACCGGGACACCGCTTCCGAAGGACCTGTCGCATAAAAGAGTCAATCAGGCGGCATCAAGACCGCCTCTGCCTTCCGCGCGCCTCCCGATGGGGCGGACTGCGGATCAAGGAGTGTACTTATGTCCGGAGAACAGCGAAAGACCTGGACGAGCCGAATCGGCTTCGTGCTCGCCAGCGCCGGTGCTGCCGTGGGTCTGGGGGCCATCTGGAAGTTCCCCTACATGGCGGGCACGAACGGCGGCAGCGCCTTTCTCTTCCCCTACATCCTCATGACCTTCACCGTGGGCGCCGCCCTGCTGATCGCCGAAGTGGCGCTCGGCCGTGCGGGCCGCGGCGGCATCGTGACGGCCTACCGCAACCTCGCGGGCCGCGCCTGGGTGCCCGCAGGCTATCTCGGCGTTCTCACGGGCTTCCTCGTCCTGTGCTTCTATTCGGCCATCGGAGGGTGGACGCTCGCCTACTTCGCCGAAGCGGCCACGGGCTCGGGCCTCATCACCGACCAGGCCGAGCTCGGCAAGCACTTCGGCAGCTTCGTCTCCGATCCCGTCCAGGCACTCGGCTTCCAGTGGCTTTTCCTGCTGCTCAACGGCCTCATCGTGGCGCTCGACGTCACGAAGGGCATCGAGCGCATCTCCAAGTTCCTGATGCCGCTCCTCTTCGTGATGATGCTCGTGCTCATCGTGCGCGGCCTGATGCTCCCCGGCGCCATAGGCGGCCTTGAGTTCCTCTTCAAGTTCGATCCCGACGCCTTCACCTGGAGCGCCCTGCTGCAGGCCATGGGCTTCACTTTCTTCTCGCTGTGCGTGGGTTGCGGGTGCATGCTCACCTACGGCTCGTACCTTGATCAGAACTCGAACCTCGTCAACGGCTGCCTCTGGATCACGTTCCTTGCGGTCATCGCCTCCATTCTCGGCGGCCTGATGATCATGCCGAGCGTCTTCGCCTTCGGACTCGACCCGTCCGCAGGTCCCGGCCTCACCTTCATCACGATGCCCGCCGTCTTCGCGCAGCTTCCGTTCGGTCAGGTCTTCGCCGTGATCTTCTACCTGTGCATCGCGGTGGCGGCCATCACGTCGTCCGTCTCGATGATCGAGATCGTCGTCGCCTTCCTCGTCGACGAGCACAAGATGAAGCGTGCGGGCGCGGCCATGCTCTCCACGCTCGCGCTCGCCGTCGTCGGCGCCCTGCCCTGCCTCTCGTTCGGCAAGCTCTCCGACGTCACCTTCTTCGGCGGCAAGACGATCTTCGACCTCTTCGACTTCTTCACGAGCAACATCTCCCTGCCCGTGGGCGGCCTGATCATCCTGTGGCTCGCAGGCGTCAGATGCTGGCCGCAGATCCGCGAGAACATCACGCGAAACACCTCTCTCTCCGAGGGCGCCGTGAAGTTCCTCCGCCTCATGATGATCGGCTTCTCTCCGGTCCTCGTGCTTGTGGTGCTCGTCTCGGGCCTTGTCTGACGGCCCGCGGCGACACCGCACCCAAACACAACCCGCGGCGGTCCGGCTCCAGAAAGCCGAACCGCCTTGACCATTAGAAATACAAGCAAAAAAAATGACAGAACGTTCAGTATGGGGGTCCCGCCTGGGGTTTATTCTCGCGAGCGCAGGCTCCGCCGTCGGTCTCGGTGCCATTTGGAAGTTTCCCTACATGGCTGGCACGAACGGCGGCTCCATCTTCATGCTCCCCTACATCTTCTTCACCGTGACGATCGGCCTCACGCTTCTCATCGGCGAGATGTGCATGGGCCGCTCGGTACGCGCAGGCGCCGCAGGCGCCTTCCGAAGGCTCGGCGGCCCCTTCACGGGCATCATCGGATACATCTCCGTGCTCACGGGCTTCCTCGTGCTCGCCTTCTACTCCGTGGTGGGCGGCTGGTGCGTCTACTACATGATTCAGGCCTTCATGGGCAACGGCATCATCAACGATCCGTCCATGATGCGCGGCGCCTTTGAGTCCTTCGCATCCTCCGACGTCGCCCCCGTGCTCTCGCACCTCACCTTCCTCGGCGCCACCGCCTTCGTCGTCTACTTCGGCGTTGAAAAGGGCATCGAGCGCGTCTCCAAGGTCCTGATGCCGCTCCTCTTCTTCATGATGCTCATCCTCATCGTGCGCGGCCTCATGCTCCCCGGCGCCATGAAGGGAGTCGAATTCCTCTTCAAGCCCGACCTCTCCGCCTTCACGGGCGAGTCGCTGCTCAACGCGATGGGCTTCGCCTTCTTCTCGCTCTCCGTGGGCTCGGGCTCCCAGATGAACTACGGCAGCTACCTCAGCGACCGCGTTCACCTTCCGTCGTCCGTCTCCTGGATCGTCTTCCTCGCGATTCTCTCGGCCATTCTCGGCGGTCTGATGATCATGCCCGCCGTCTTCGCCTTCGGCCTCTCGCCCGACGCTGGCCCCGGCCTCACCTTCGCGACGATGCCCGCCGTCTTCGCGCAGCTCCCGTTCGGCCACTTCTTCGCGATCACCTTCTACGTGTGCCTCTTCGTTGCGGCCCTCACGTCCTCGATCTCGATTCTGGAGATGTCCGTGCAGTTCCTCCACGACGAGTTCAACATCAGCCGCCCCGCCGGCGTCACGATCACGGGCTCGATCCTCGCCGTTCTCGGCACGCTCTGCGCGCTCAGCTTCGGCACGCTCTCGCACGTGACGATCTTCGGCAAGAGCTTCTTCGACTTCTTCGACTACCTCACGTCCAACATCGGCATGCCGATCGGCGTGATCGGCATCGCCATCGTCACGGCCTGGCTCGCCTGGCCCACGACCGTGAACCAGCTCTCGCTCGTCAAGCCCGTCTCCGGCTTCTTCCTCAAGAGCTACCGCGTGATGGCCGGCATCTTCGCACCGATCCTCATCCTCATCGTGATGCTCAAGGGCCTCGGCGTCTTCTGAGTCCATTTGACCTCATTCCAATAAATTCCCCGCCGTCAGGCCACCCGATGCGAACGGCGGGCAAAAAGCACAAGATCGGAGTCCAACCCAATGTCTGAAAACCAAACCACCACAAGCTGGGGCTCCCGCCTCGGCTTCATTCTTGCAAGCGCAGGCTCGGCCGTCGGCCTCGGCGCCATCTGGAAGTTCCCGTACATGGCGGGCACGAACGGCGGCTCCGTCTTCATGCTGCCCTACATCTTCTTCACCTTCACCGTCGGCATCTCGCTGCTCGTGGCCGAATTCGCCATGGGCCGCGCCGGACGCGAGGGCCCGATGGCCTCGCTCACCAAGGTCTGCGGCAGGGGCTGGGGCTTCTTCGGTGGCGTCGGCGTCTTCACGGTCTTCCTGATCCTCTCGTTTTACTCGGGCGTGGGCGGCTGGTGCATCAAGTACATGGTCGACGCCGTCATCGGCCGCGGCCTCATCAGCGATCCCGAACTCCTCGGCACGCACTTCGGCGCCTTCGTCTCCGACGGTTCGATGAGCTTCCTCTACATGATGATCTTCCTCGGCATCACGTCCGTCGTCGTGCTCCGCGGCATTCAGGGCGGCATCGAACGCGTCGCCAAGGTGCTCATGCCCGCGCTCTTCATCCTGATGCTCATCATCATCGTGCGCGGCCTCACGCTGCCTGGCGGCCTCGCCGGCCTCGAGTACCTCTTCGCGCCCCGCTGGGAGGACTTCAACGCCTCCGCGCTCTTCAACGCGATGGGCTTCTGCTTCTTCTCGCTCTCGCTCGGCGCCGGCACGATGATCACCTACGGCTCCTACCTGAGTCCCAAGGCCGACCTTCCGGGCGCAGTGGGATGGGTCGCCGTCCTCGCCATCATGTCCTCGATTCTCGGCGGTCTGATGGTGCTCCCCGCCGTCTTCGCCTTCGGTCTTGACCCGAGCGCCGGCCCCGGCCTCACCTTCGTGACGATGCCCGCCGTCTTCTCGAAGATGCCGCTCGGCCAGCTCTTCGCCGTCATGTTCTACGTCTGTCTCGTCGTTGCGGCCCTCACCTCGTCCGTCTCGATGCTCGAAGCCTGTACGGCGCTCCTCACCCGCCAGTTCAACATGCGCCGCACGCCGGCCATCCTGCTCACCGTCGCGAGCTGCACGGTCGTGGGCCTTGCCTCCACACTCTCCTTCGGCGTCTGGAGCGACGTCAAGTTCTTCAACAGGACGATCTTCGACATCCTCGACTACGTCACGTCCAACGTCGGCATGCCGCTCTCAACCTTCGGCATCGCCATCGCTGCCGCCTGGGTGGCATGGCCCACGATGAAGCGCGAGCTCACGGCCGCCCGCCCCGTCTCCGAGTCAGGCCTCTGGTTCATCCGCATCATGATCGGCGTCGTCAGCCCGCTCTTCGTGCTTGTCGTCGCCGGCGGCAGCCTCTGATGACCGAGGATTCCGCACGCCGCCTCGTGTACGCGGTGCTCGCACAGGAGTACCGCGCACACAGGTCGCTCTGGATCGGCACCCTGTGCCTCGCGCTCGGCGCCGCCATGATTTCGGGCCTCGTCGTCGACGGGGCCTCCTCACTTCGAAACGCCGCGAGCATCGTCATCGTCCTCGGCGCCCTCTATCTCATGGTCCTCCTCGTACTCCGGCAGGAGCTTTCAGCCCGCTCGGCAGGTCTGCCGCCCGACGAGGCCATCGCCTTCCGCAAAGGCCTCACCTCGGGACTTCTCCGTGCGTGCGCACCCGCCGTCTTGGCTATCATTGTGTGCAGTACGGCGCTTCTCGTCCTCTGATCCTTCGCACCACGGGACGGACGCCGGCTCTCGCCCCCTGTGCGGGAGCCTCACGCAGAGGAATCAGAACCATGTCCCCCAACCGCATCATCGTCGCCCGTTTCTCCCCGACGGGCCGCACCCGCCGCCTTATGAGCATGATCGCCCAGGGCCTTGCAGGCACCGCCCTTCCCGTCGAGGAGCTCGACCTCACCGACCGCTGGGAACGCGAGGAGGCCCGCACCTTCGGCAAAGGCGATCTCGTCTTTCTGGGCGTACCCGTCTACTTCGGCCGCGTGCCCCTTCCGATGCAGTCCCTCGCCAAGTGGACGGGCAACGGTGCGGCTGCAGTGCCCGTCGCCGCCTACGGCTGCCGCGCGCATGAGGACACGCTCCGCGAGCTCGCAGCCGTGCTTCGCGCCGCGGGCTTCGTCGTGCCCGCAGGCGCGGCCTTCCCCGTCGAGCACAGCCAGTTCCCCGAGTTCGGTGCAGGCCGTCCCAACGAAGCCGACCGCTTCTCAGCGGGCGACTTCGCACGCAGGGTGTTCGAGGCGCTCAGGGACGGCACGGCGAGGTTCGCCCCCGAATTTCCGGGCGAAGGGGAGCTCCGTCCCTATCCGAAGACCGGCTTCGTGCCCATGCCCGACCCTGTCTGCCGCATGTGCGGCCGCTGTGCCGAGGTCTGCCCGATGGACATCATCGATCCCTTCAGCATGCGCGTGAAGGATCCCTCGCAGTGCATCGGCTGCCGCGCCTGCATCGACGCCTGCCCCGACAGCCACCGCAACTTCCCCGAGCCCGTCCGAGCCGCCATGGCCCAGGTGCGCGAGCGCATCCGCCCCGCCTGCGAGGCTCCGAAGTTCCCCGAATTCTTCTTCTGACAACGCATTCTCCTCCGATGACGACCAGGCATCTCACCATCACCGACATCGCCTCGACGGGCGCAGGCATCGCCTACGAGGACGGACTCCGCGTCTTCGTGCCGGGGGCGCTCCCCGGCGACGAGGTCACCGCGGAGGTCGATCCGCCCGCACGCGGCACGCGATCGAGCGTCGCCCAGTACGTGAAGATCACCCGGAAGAGCCCCTGGTGGGCCGCCTCCCCGTGTCCCGCCCATGTGGCCAGGCCCGCCTGCGGCGGCTGCGCGCTCGGCAGCCTCACTCCAGAGGGCCAGGCCGTCGTCAAGCGCGGACTGCTCGAAAGGGCGCTCGCCGAATCGGGCGTCGAAGCCCCCGAGCCCCTGCCCCTCGTCGAGGCGCCGCACGACGCCGAGGCGTTCACGCAGGGCTTTCGCAACAAGGCCGTGCTCTATCCGGGCGTCGATCCCGAGGGACGCTGGTACTTCGCGATGTATGCTCAGGGCTCGCACTTTCCCGTGCCCGAATCCTGCTTCTGCCCGCAGACGCCCGAGTGGATGGCCAAGGCCGCCGAAACCGCGGCCCGCATGCTCTCGCTCTCGGACCTCTCTCCCTGGAACGAATCGCACCGCGAGGGCGACGTGCGCACGATCGTCATGAGGGACGGCGTGGATTCAGAGAAGCCGCAGCGCCTCTTCACGCTCTGCGTGCACGGCGAGACGCCCGAAGTCAGGATCTTTGTCGGGAAGCTTGCGAAGAAGCTCATGGAGGAAGGCATCACGAGCGTCTTCCTCAACCTGCACCCGACGCCCGGCAATGCGGTGCTCGGACGCCACAGCCTGCACGTTGCGGGCACGGACGGCATCGAAACGACGATCGGGGGGCTGCGCTTTGCGGTGCGTCCCGAAACCTTCCTGCAGGTCAATCCGGGACAGACGGAGAGGCTCTACGCCATGGCGCTTGAGTGGGTTGCGCCCGAAAAGGACGAGGTCCTGCTCGACCTCTACTGCGGCGTGGGCACGATGACGCTCCTTGCCGCCCGCACCTGCGCGAAGGCCGTGGGCGTCGACATCGTCGCCGCCTCGATCGAGCGCGCCAAACTCAACGCCAAGCGAAACGGCATCGAAAACGCCGTCTTCCACGCGGGTGCGGTCGAGGACGAGCTGCCCCGTCTCATCGCCTCGGGCATCAGGCCCGCCGCGGCCATTCTCGACCCCGCCTTCAAGGGGCTCGAGGAGACGGTGCCCGCCATGCTGACGGCCCTGCCGCTCACGCGATTCGTCTACGTCTCCTGCAACCCGAAGACCTTCGCGCGCGATGCGGCAAAGTTCATCGAGCTCGGCTGGCGCATCGAGAGGCTCGCGCCCGTGGACCTCTTCCCGGGCGCACTCCACGTCGAGACGGTTGCGAAGTTCGTCCGCGACGCTCAGCCTCGGTAAAGACCTTCTCTGAAGCGCTCGGGATTGAGGAAGAACTCTAGCGCCTTCTCCTCCCTGCGCGTGCAGTAGAAGTCGGGCAGGCTGTCGCGCACGACCTTGCCGTAGCCCTTGTTGAGGATGCGAGGATCGCAGATGACGAGCATGCCCCTGTCGCCTTCCGAGCGGATGAGGCGTCCCGCACCCTGCTTGAGCGTGATGACCGCCTCGGGCAGCGTGATCTCGTCGAAGGGACGCCTGCCCGAAGCCTCGACGGCGCGACTTCGCGCCATCATCACGGGATCGTTGGGCGGCGCGAAGGGAATCTTGTCGATCACGACGAGCGAAAGCGCCTCCCCCTTGACGTCGACCCCCTCCCAGAAGCTCATCGAGCCCACAAGCACGGCGTTGCCGTGCGCCCTGAACTCTTCGATGAGGCGCATTTTGGGACCGTCGCCCTGAACGAAGAGCGGATAGGGATTCCCGTTGGCCTCGAGCCTCGCCTGAAGCTCGTCCGCCGCGGCCCTCACGGCCGCGAGCGACGTGCAGAGAACGAACGTGCGTCCGCCCGCCGCGTTGATGAGCGGCCAGACCTTTTCAATGACGTTGTGCGTGTGCACCGCCGTGTTGTTCGCGGGCGGCGGCATCTGCGGCAGATAGAAGCACCCCTGTTCCCAGTAGTTGAAGGGGCTCTCCCACGTGCGCTCGACGCATTCGCCGATGCCGAGCCTCTGCTTGAAGAGGTCGAACCTGCCCGCGCTCGAAAGCGTGGCCGACGTGAAGACCCAGGCGCCGCCCTCGCGCTCTCGCATCTCGCGAAATTCCTCCGCAAAGGAAAGCGGCGTCAGGTTGAAGCGAATGCCGTGCTGGCTCACCTCGAGCCAGCGCACCTCTGCGTCCGCTCCGGAAGCCGCACCCGCTTCGGGCCCTGCTTCTCCCCCAACCTCGGCATCTCCGGCGGCTTCACCCTCGGAAGCCTCATCGGCCGCACCGTTGCGGCACTTCACGAAGATGGCCGTCCAAGCCTCCATCTGTTCCATGAGCTCGGCATGACGCTCGGCGAGCGTGTCGAGCTCATTGTCGCGGCCCTCATTGGCCCTCATCGCCTCGCCCATGGCCGCAAAGGCCGCGCGCAGGCGCTCGAAGCCAGGATAAAGCTCGCCGAAATCCTCGATCTCGTCGACATCGAGCCTCTCGCCCTCGGCAAGACCGATGCGCTGGGCGTCGAGCCTGAACTCGCGCCCCGCCTTGAGCACGCGGTCGTAGAGGATCTCCCACTCGGCGCCGTCGTTGCACTTCGTGCGGCCGAGCCTGCGGGCCTCCATCGAGACGTTCTCGACGTCATAGGTCGAGAAGCTCGTGCCGAAGAAGCTCGAGGCGATGCCGGGCAGCTGGTGCGCCTCGTCGATCACCGTGAGTGCCGCCTGCGGCAGCATGCCGTCGATCGCATCGGACTCGCGCTTGAGGGCCATCGAGCTCAGATAGAGATGGTGGTTCACCACGACGACCTGACTCTGCATGGCGTCCTCGCGGGCCTTCTTGACGAAGCAGTCGTCGTAGTTCGGACAGCGGTCCTTGCCGAGGCAGTTTTCGCGCGTGCTCGTCACGAGGGGCCAGAGGCGGTCGTCCTCGGGCACGTCGGGGAGTTCCGCTCGGTCGCCCGTGCGGCTGACCGCCGCAAAGCGCTGGATCTTCCTGAGCTTCAGATAGGAGTCCTGCTCGGGGAGCCTGCCTTCGGAGGCCGTGAGTTCGAGGCGGAAGTGGCAGACGTAGTTGGCGCGTCCCTTGAGAAGCGCGACCTTGACGGGCACGCCGAGCGCATCGCGCAGGGCGGGAAGGTCCTTGGCGCAGAGCTGGTCCTGAAGCGACTTGCCTGCCGTCGAGATGACGCAGGTCGCGCCTGCAAGAAGCGCGGGCGTCAGATAGGCGAAGGTCTTGCCCGTGCCCGTCCCCGCCTCGGCGACGAGAATGGTCTTCTCCTCGACCGCGCGGGCCGCCTCGACGGCGAACTCGCGCTGCCCCTCGCGCACGCAGAAGCCCTTGACGGCCTTCGTGAGCGGGCCCTTTTCATCAAAGGCGAGTGCAACTCGCTCGACAAGCGGCGTCGAGGCGTCCCAGAGACGCGGATTTATTTCAGCAGCAGCCATCTCTTTCCTTCGACTCAGAAATACTTCTTGAGGCCGGAGTCCTTGTTCTCCCTGGACTCCTCATAGCGCTTCTGTGCGGCGCGACGCTCCTCGAGCGTCTTGTTGAAGTTCGCCTGCCGCGCCTCGCGGCTCGCCTTGCGTTCGGCGGCGGTGGCCTCGGCCTCCTCAAGGCGCTTCTTCGCCTCGGCCTGCTTGGCATTGAAGGCCGCAATGTTGGCGTCCTCCTGAGCCATGCGCTCGGCCGCCTCGGCCCTGCCCGCCTCAACGTCAGCCGCCGTACGGCCGAGATGTCCTTCAATGGGACTTGACGGAGCCTTCACGCGGCTCTTCACCCTGATGGGATCGTGGCGCTCCTCCGCCTTTCTGGCGGCCCTCGCCTGCTTTTCCTCGTAGGCACGGACGTTCGCCTCCTCAAGGGCCCTGCGCTCCTCGGCGCGGCTCTGCTTGGTCTTCACCTCCTCGGCGCGCGACTCGCTGCGGCTTTCGGGAGACTCGGTGGAGCCGCCGAGCTTCATGGGCTGCTTCACGTTCTGCTTCTGGCTTTCCTGACGGGCCCTGCGCTGCTCGACGCGGTCGAGGCGGATCATCTCGTCGGCCTTGAGGCGTACGCTACGGATCTCCTTCTCACGCTCGTGATGCAGGTCCCTCGCGTCCTTGATGCAGGCGTTAACGAGGAAGCGCGTGTGGCACCAGTCCTTCATGACGTCGAGCGCACCGTCGATCTCCTTCTGCCTGGCCGAACCCGCCTCATTGGCGGCCTTTGCATCCTCAACCGTCTTCAGGGCGGCCTCGGGCGACCAGCGCTCGTAGTAGGAGCGGTCGGCGAGCACCTTCTGCGCCGCCTCCATGCGGACCTCGAGCTCGGACTTGTCGGCGGCCGAAGCGGCGACAGGCGCCAGCACGGCGGACGCCATCAGAGCGGAAAGAAGAAAAGTGCACGGCTTGTTCATCGGGAGAAGCCCTCGTGAAGTCTTGATTGCTGATTGAATCGGACGGCCCTTGCAGGGCGGGGCCCGCAGCCGTCCGGAAGTGGTGACAGTCTACCAAATGCAGGCGCGCAGACAGGCCCTGCGCCCGCATTCCCGCCCAAGACGGCTCGGCCCGCATTTTCCGGGAGAAAGTGCGGGCCGAAAGACCGGATCGGGTCGGGTCGGGCGCGGGCGCGCCCAGCGGACTCCCGTGCGTCGGAAGACGGTCACGACCTCGTCCATGGGCAGGCGGGACTTCGGACGGGCGGCGTTGCTGTCGTCGGGCAGGCGGTAGCCGAGGCTCACGGCACAGACGGTGCGCAGGCCCTTTTCTGCGAGTCCGAGGCATTCGTCCATCTTCGCCATGTCGAGGCCCTCGAGGCAGGTCGAGTCGATGCCGCGCTCGGCGGCGGCCCAGAGCAGGAAACCCATGGCGATGTAGGCCTGGCGCGTCTCCCAGGAAAGGAGCTCCTCCTGCGTGACCTGATGCAGCCCCACGAAGTGGCGGCGTCCCGCATCGGCGGCACCCGAAGCCGCATCCTCGGCCGTCACGCGGCCGTCGGCGAGCTCCTGAGCGACGAGGCGGCGGAAGCGCTCCTCGGTGAACTCCACGGGCACCGCGAAGACGACGAGATGGCTCGCATCGGCCACGCGCGGGCGGTTGAAGTCGAGCACGGCCGGCATCACGCGGGCCTTGCCTTCGTCCGTGCCCGTCACGAAGAAGTGCCAGGGCTGGGAGTTGACGGAGGACGGCGACAGGCGGAGAACCTCCATGAGGTCCGCGATGTCGCGGTCGCTGATCCTGCGGGCCGGATCGTAGTGTTTGGTCGTGTAGCGCGTGCGCACAAGCTCGACGATGTCCATGATGTTCACCTCTTTTGAAAAGTGCCGCAGGGAGGGGCTCCCGACGGTCTGTTTTCCATTCTATGACGAAAGTCGCCTCGCGCAGAGTCCCTGCAAGAAGCGGTTGCAATCGGCCGGAAGCATCAGTCCGAAAGGATGAGGCGGATGTGCAAAACGCGGCCCGTCCTGAACGGAGCCGCGTTTTTCGCGTGGTGTCGGGCGCCCTTACGCCTCGGCGGGCACGGGGCTGCGGGTAATCCTCACTCGCTCGATGCGGTGGCGCGAGACGTCGGTCACCTCGAAGACGAGGCCCGCCTCCTCAAGCCTGTCCCCCTTGGCGGGGAGACGGCCCATCCTGTCGAGGAGAAGACCCGCGAGCGTCACGTACTCGCCGTCGACGCTCATCAGGCCGTCGACGCCGCAGGTCTGCTCGACGAGGAAGAGCTCGACGCTGCCCTCGGCGCTCCAGCCGCCGTCAACCGCCTCGATCGAGAGCCTGTCGCCCTCGTCGGGGAAGTCGCCCGCAATGGCCTCGAGGATGTCGTGGGAGGTGGTGAGGCCCTGGATCACGCCGAACTCGTCGGTGACGAGCACGAGCGAGGCCTGGGAGCTCTTGATGTCCTGCATGAGGCGGATGACGTTGATCGTCTCGGGCACGGTGAGCGGCTGGCGCTCGGAAGCGCAGCGCACGAGAGCCTCGGGCGAGGGCTCCATGCCGATGAGGTCCTTGGCCTTGACGACGCCGATCACGTTCTCGAGCGTGCCGTCGCAGACGGGGAAGCTGCTGTGCGGCATGTCCTGCACGCGCTTCATGTTCTCCTCGAAGCTGCGGCGGGAGTTGAGCCAGGCAATCTCGCTTCTCGGCGTCATGATGGTCTTGATGTTGCGGTCGGCGAGCGTGAGCACGCCCTCGACCATCTGGCGCTCCTCGCGCCCGAAGCTCTCGTGAACGACACGGTCCTCGGTCGCCTCTTCATCATCCCTGCGCGGTTGGCGAGACATCAGGCGCACGATGGCGTCCGTCGTGCGCTCGCGGAACGGCACGCGGTCGAGGTTTCTCGAGGCATTGCGCGCGGCAAGCTGGTTGAAGAATTCGATGAGGATCGAGAAGGCGATCGCAGCGTAGAGATAGCCCTTCGGAATGTGGAAGCCGAGCCCCTCGGCGATGAGGCTGCAGCCGATCATCAGCAGGAACGAGAGGCAGAGCACCACCACCGTCGGATGACGGTTGACAAAGTCCGTGAGCGGACGGCTCGCGGCAATCATCACGATCATGGCGATCACGACGGCACTCATCATCACGTAGAGGTTGTCGACCATGCCGACGGCGGTGATGATGGAGTCGAGCGAGAAGACCGCGTCAAGAAGCAGGATCTGGGCGATGACGACCCAGAAGCCGGCCCTGCCGCTGCCGTGCTTTTCCGAGTGCGGCAACGCCTCGAGGCGCTCGTGCAGCTCGGTCGTGGCCTTGAAGAGCAGGAAGAGGCCGCCACCCAGAAGGATCAGGTCCCTGAACGAGAACGGGTGCCCCCAGACGGAGAAGACGGGGTCCGTGAGGGCCACGAGCCACGACATGATGGAGAGAAGGCCCAGACGCATCGCGAGCGCAAGTCCGAGGCCCACGTAGAGGGCCTTGTCCTGCTGTGAGGCGGGAAGCTTTTTCGCGATGATGGCAATAAAGACGAGATTGTCGATCCCGAGGACGATTTCAAGAACGACAAGCGTAAGAAGACCGACCCAGATGGTCGGATCAAGCAGAAATTCCATGTGCAATTGAGGGATTAAGCACCCGACCCGCGGATGCCCGGAGCGCGACCGCAGGCTTTCCTGATAGAGAAGCGCACGATGACGGACGCGTCCGATAAAATTACCATATTTTCATTGGTCGTCAGTCCCCCACAGCGACCTTATTCACGGCCCAGCAACATTCTGAAAAGATCTTCATGCCGCTTACCGAACGCCTGAGCAGCCGCGTGGCTGCCGAAGCCCTTGCCCTGGCAGGTTCCGAACCGAGGGGCGTCCCCGCCGTCATCGACACCAACGTCGTGCTCGACCTCATCTACTGGGAAGACCCACATTCTGAGGACTTGAGACGAGCCCTCGAGGAGGGACGCATCCATGCGCTGCGCTCGGGCGAGGCGGTCATGGAGCTTGCGGAAGTGCTCTCGCGCCCCGCGTTCACGGGCGACGAGGACGAGGCGGCGAGACTCGCAGCGCTCTGGTGCTCGATGAGCGTGCCCGTCGACGAGGAGAAGATCAGGGAGGCGGCCGACATCATCACGGTCCAGTGCAGGGACCCCCTTGACCAGAAGTTCTTCACGCTCACGCTTGCGGCCGGCGCAAAGCTTCTTGTGAGCAAAGACAAGCTCGTGCTCAAGGCCGGCCGCAAGATGAAGCGATACGGCGCCTGCGCCTTCCGTCCCGAAGAGACGGCGGCGAGGCTCGACGCGCTCAGCTGAGCGCGTACTTCGCCATGGCAATGACGTTGACGATGATCCAGAGGGCCACCATGGCGAAGGCGACGTAAAGCGCACCGCGCATGAACTTTCGCAACATGTACGACTCCAAAAAAACAGAGGAAGAAAAAGGCCGATCATTTTAGCCGTTTCCACTCCGTCTGAGAAGCCCCCGTTTCGTGTCCCCCAATCCCGTCGGAACCACCTAGAGAATACACCTTAGCCTGTGCCGCAGGCCATCCGCCGAGTCTCCCTAACCGACTTGACGCGCATCAACGAACCACGAAATCGTCCGAAACGATACGAAATTCCACCAGCGCCACACGCACAGGCGTTTCCCCCGAATCTAGGCAGAATGCCCATCCCCTGAATACGTCCCGGGGCATCCCGCGATTCCCGAACCAATTCATAGAATGAAGGCTCGGGTTCCGCCTGAGAACCCGGGACCGGGCGAATCATTATTCTTCAACCGCTTGTCCGCAGGATCGTTTCCAAGTGCCCGCATCCTGCCTCCCCGGTCAGAATCATAAGGCCTAGATTCGGACAAACTCCGCCCGAAGACTGCCCCACTTTTCAAGCAAAAACCGGAGTCATCACCGTGGATCAGACCACTCAAATCATTCAGAGCATCAACAGCCTGCTCTGGGGCATGTACGGCCTCATTCCGCTGCTCGTCGGCACGGGCCTGTACTTCACCTTCAAGCTTCGATTCGTTCAGATCAAGCGCTTCGTCATGGCCGTCAAGCACGTCTTCGGCGGCATCACGCTCTTCGGCCGCAAGGCCGACAAGGACGGCATGTCCTCCTTCCAGTCGCTCGCGACGGCCATCTCGGCCCAGGTGGGCACGGGCAACCTAGCCGGCGTGGCCACCGCCATCGCCATGGGCGGTCCGGGCGCCATCTTCTGGATGTGGATCGCCGCCTTCTTCGGCATGGCGACCATCTTCTCCGAAGCCGTCCTCGCCCAGCTCTACCGCACCCGCGACGCTCACGGCCACCTGACCGGCGGCCCGGCCTACTACATCAGCCAGGGTCTCGGCAGCAAGACGCTCGCCGCCTTCTTCTCGGTCGCGATCATCATCGCGCTCGGCTTCGTGGGCAACATGGTGCAGGCCAACTCGATCGCCGGCGCCTTCTACACGGCCTTCAACGTCCCGACCTGGGTCACCGGCATCTTCACCTTCATCATCGCCGGCTTCATCTTCATCGGCGGCATCCGTCGCATCGCCTCGTTCGCCGAAAAGATGGTCCCGATCATGGCCCTCATCTACGTCATCGGCTCGCTCACCATCATCTTCACGAACCTCGAAGGCGTGATGCATGCCCTTGAAATGATCTTCGTGGGCGCCTTCGACCCGATGGCCGCCACCGGCGGCGTCATCGGCGCGGGCATCAAGGAAGCCATCCGCTACGGCGTCGCCCGCGGCCTCTTCTCGAACGAAGCCGGCATGGGCTCGACCCCGCACGCCCACGCCGTGGCCCGCGTCAAGCACCCCGCCGAACAGGGGCTCGCCGCCATCATCGGCCTCTTCATCGACACGTTCATCGTCGTGAACATGACCGCCTTCGTGATCCTCTGCACGGGTGCGCTTGACGGCACGACAACAGGCATCGCGCTCACCCAGAAGGCCTTCACGCTCGGTCTGGGCACGATCGGCAACGGCTTCGTCGCGGTCTGCCTGCTCTTCTTCGCCTTCACGACCATCGTCGGCTGGTACTTCTTCGCCGAGCAGAACGTCAAGTACCTCGTCGGCGTGCGCTACGTCTCGATCTACCGCGTGCTCGTCCTCGCCTTCATCATGGCCGGCTCCTTCCTCCACGTCACCCTCGTGTGGGAGCTCGCCGACCTTTTCAACGGCCTGATGGCGATCCCGAACATCATCGCCCTGATCGGTCTGTCGAAGGTCGTGGGCCGCGCGCTCGAAGACTACGAGAAGAAGTTCCTCGCAGGCGAAACGCCCGAATTCGGCGAACTCGCCCCGGTCTCCGCCGACATCCCGCGCTACAACGGCGTCCCGGCCCAGGACCCCGCGCTCGAACCCAAGCCGCAGCATCACCGTCGCCTTGGCGGCCTGCGCAACCGCTTCCGCCGTCGTCCGCACAATGCGCAGGAAAACGACGCGTAAGCACGGCCCTCACCCAGACCTGAACCCCGCGCTTAGAAAAAGGACCCGCTTCGACGTTCGAAGCGGGTCCCGTTCATTCGCTTGACGGAAAGGACTTACTTGTCCTCGACCGGTTTGGATTCTGCCGACTTGGCAGGCGCCTGACTGCTCTGGCCCTTGGAACCGATGCTCTCAAGCGCCGTGCCGACGTGGTTGGCACCCTTCTTGAGGTCGGTGCCGAAACCGGCGACAGTGTTGCATCCGGCAAGCGCAACGGCGCCGCAGATCATCATGGCGGCAAGCATGATCTTCTTCATATTTACTCCTTGAAAGCGCCGCACCCGCGGCGGCCATGCGTTCAGTTTAGCCCAGCCGCAACGCTCGCGTTCGAACCTCGTACGCCTTGAGACAGTTTGTCCGCGGCGCCCGTCTCTTCCTGCCCATCTTCCTCGAGAAGACCAGCCGCCTCAATCGAACTCATCTTCTTCTGCATCACGTTCTGCCGCGTCTTCATCGCATCGAGGCTCGACTGCGCCTCGGAGAACTTCTTCTGCACCTTCGCGAAGCCCTCGGCAAACTGCAGGAACTCACCCTTGACCTCGCCGAGCACCTTCCAGACCTCGCTCGAACGCTCCTGAAGCGCAAGAGTCACAAAGCCCATCTGCAGGCTGTTGACGAGCGCCGATACGACCGTCGGCCCCGCGGGCGTGATCCGCCAGTCGCGCTGAAGCTTCTCGAAGAGCCCCGGAATCCTGATCACCTCCGCATAAAGTCCCTCGCTCGGCAGGTACATCACGGCGAACTCCGTCGTGTAGGGCGGCCTGACGTACTTGTCATGAATCGACTTTGCCTGCACAAGGACGGCCCTCTCAAGCGCCACCCTCGCTTGGGCGGCCGCAGCCGCATCCGCCCTCGACTCGGCATCAAGCAGGCGTGCATAGTCCTCGACAGGGAACTTCGAGTCCATAGGGAGCCAACAGGGGCCGTCTCCCGAAGCGCCCGGCATCCTCACCGCAAAGTCCACCGCCTCCCGGCTGCCCGGCACGACCCTCACCTGGGCGCCGTACTGCGCTGGCGTGAGGATGTTGGCGAGGATGGCGGCGAGCTGCGTCTCGCCGAAGGTGCCGCGGGTCTTCACGTTTGCGAGGATGCCCTTGAGGTCCCTGACGCTCTCGGCCATCGTACGCATCTCGCCCAGCCCCGTCTGCACGAGGCCGAGCTTCTCGTCCACGGTCCTGAAGCTCGCCGTAAGGCGCTCGGAGAGCGTGCGATCGAGCTTTTCCTGAACCGTCGCACGCATCTCCTCGAGGCGGGCCTCGTTGCCTGCGCGCACCTTCTCAAGGCTGGCGTCCACGCTCGTGCGGATCTCGGAGAACTTGGACTCGAGCTTGGCGCCGAGCGCTTCGCTCGCCGATGCATTCGTCTCGATGATCTTCGCGAAGCGCGCGTCCACCAGCCCCTGCAGCTCAAGGAGCTGGCGGTTCATCACCTCGCGCGTCTCGGCAAGCGACTGTCTGGCCGTCTCGTTGAGCGTACGCACCTCGGCCGCGCTCCTGTTCTGCTGCTCGGTGAGGTAGCCGGTCAGCCCCGCCAGCGTCTGCGAGACGCCGCGCTCGACGTTGAGGACCGCCTGTTGCACCTCCTGGCGCTCGCTCCTCACCCCCGTGAGGATCGCCTCAATCATCTCGTCCTGCTCGTCGCGCCGCAGGTTCTCCGAAGTCTGGATCTTCAGAAGGCGCATTTCGAGCACGAGCCAGACCACAGCGGCGGCGAGAAAGGCGCACAGGCCCGTAAGTATCAGAAGAAGCGTGTCGGTCGTCATGTCGGCATCCGGAAAAAATGCAGGGGCGCTCGCCCCGTTCGGAACGCTATCTTAGCCGAGCCTGCGAAAAGACTCATGCCTCGCACGACGCGTGCCGAGAATGCAAAAAGGCCTCCGCCTCCCGAAGGAGGAAGAGGCCCTGAATCAAGCCCTTGAGAGCGGATTACTTGGCGGTCGGGACCTTGCTGGCCACGCCTTCAACGAAGTACATCATCTGCTGGAGTTCTTCGTCGGTGGCGACCTTGCCTTCCGGAATCATGACCTTGCCTTCATTGCTGACAACCGGACCCGTGAACGGATGGAACTCGCCCTTTTCAAGCTTGGCGTAGGTGGACTTGATGCGGGAGGCGACGTTTTCCGGAGCCTTCGGGGTCATGTCGGCAAGCTCAATCATGTGGACGTTCGCGCCGCCCCAAACCGGGGTGTTGTCCCACTTGCCGTCAAGCACCTTCTGGATTTCGTTCGTGTAGTACTCCTCCCAGCGGTGCACGACGCCGCCGAGAAGCATCGTCGGAGCAGCCTTGTGCATGGCGGAGTTGTAGGAGATGACCGGAACCTTGGCTTCTTCGCAGGTGGAGGCGACGGCCGTGGAGTTCGTGTGATGCGTGATCACGTCGGCCTTCATGCCGATGAGGGCCTTCGTGGCGTCGGCTTCCTTGCCCGGATCGTACCAGGAGGACGTCCAGACGACGCGGACCTCGATGTTCGGGTTCACGGCGCGGGCGCCGAGCGTGTAGGCGTTGATGCCTTGGAACACTTCGGGAATCGGAAGGGCGGCGACGTAGCCGAGGATGTTGGTCTTCGTCGTGGCGGCGGCGAGCATGCCGGCGAGGTAGCGGCCTTCATAGAAGCGGGCCGTGTAGTTCTTGACGTTCTTGCTCGTCTTGTAGCCCGTGGCGTGCTCGAAGTAGACGTTCGGGAACTGCTTGGCGACCTTCATGACGGAGTTCATGTAGCCGAACGACGTCGCGAAGATGATCTTGTTGCCCTGCTGGGCGAGGTCGCGGATGACGCGCTGGGCGTCGGCATTTTCAGGGATGTTCTCGATCCAGGTCACCTTGATCTTGTCGCCGAACTTCTCTTCGACGAACTTGCGGGCGATGTCATGCTGGGAGGACCAGCCTTCCTCGTTGGCCGGGCTGACGTAGACGAAGGCGACCTTCAGCGGCTCGTCCTTGGCGAAGACGGCGACCGGGGCGGCGTTGAGCGCGACGGCGGTGGCGCCGGCGAGGCAGAGCTTGAAGGCAGTACGTTTTTGCATGGATGAATTCTCCTGAAGACAGAAGTAAAAGAATCAATGGCTAGTTTAGCCAAGAAGGCAGGACATGCCTACCTTCTCGCCAGGTGAAATTCTTAGCTGCGCGGCGCGAACGGCTTGCCGAGCGAGGCGGGCACGTTGAGGCGGATCCAGGCGGGATTGCGGCTGATGAGAACCAGCACGAGAATCGTCGCGATGTACGGCGTCATGGCCATGAACTGCGGCGCGATGTCGATGCCCATGCCCTGAACCGCGAACTGAAGCATCGTGACGCCGCCGAAGAGGTAGGCGCCGACGAGCACGCGCGCGGGACGCCAGGTGGCGAACGTGACGAGCGCAAGTGCGATCCAGCCTCGGCCCGCAACCATGCCCTCGACCCAGAGCGGCGTGTAGACGAGCGAGAGGTAGGCGCCCGCAAGCCCCGCCATCATGGCACCGAAGAGCACGGCCCAGAAGCGGATGAGGCGCACGGGATAGCCGAGCGCGAATGCAGATTCGGGAGACTCGCCGACGGCTCGGAGAATGAGGCCGGGACGAGACTTGAAGAGGAAGTACCAGACGCCCGCGATCATCGCAAGCGCGGCATAGGCGAGCCAGTGCTGGGAGAAGAACGCCTCGCCGAGGAACGGAATGCCCTCGAGGCCCGGAATGCCGAGCGGAGCGCGGCCGGGAAGCGCGGCGCCCTGCAGGGACTGGCCGAGGAAGGCCGAGAGCCCCGTGCCGAAGAGCGTGAGCGCAAGACCTGCGGCGTACTGGTTGGCGCGAAGGCCGATCGTGAAGAACGCAAAGAGCAGGCCGAGCAGAAGGCCTACGCCCATGCCCGCGAGAAAGCCGAGCTCGAAGCTGCCCGTGGCATGCGTCACCGCAAAGCCCGAAACGGCGCCCATGAGCATGATGCCCTCAATGCCGAGGTTGAGCACGCCCGACTTCTCATGAATGATGATGCCGACGGCGGCGATGAGAAGGGGCGTCCCCGCGTTGAGCGTGGAGGAAATGATCGATGCGGCGAGACTCATCAGGCAGCCTCCTTCTTGAAGCCGATCCACTTGAACTGATAGAAGATCATCGTATCGCAGGCGAGTATAAAGAAGAGAAGAAGGCCCTGGTAGACGCCCGTGATCGAGGACGGAAGGCCGAGGCGGCTCTGCGCGAGCTCGCCGCCTAGATAGAAGAGCGCCATGATGAACGCGGCGGGCACGCAGCCCAGCGGCGTCAGGCGCCCCACGAAGGCGACGATGATAGCTGCGAAGCCATACCCCGGAGAGATGGTCGGGGTGAGCTGGCCGAGCGGACCCGCGGCCTCGATGCCGCCGGCAAGCCCCGCGAGGGCGCCGCAGATGAGCATCGAGATCCAGATCAGGTGACCCGGACGGTAGCCCGCATAACGGGCGGCGAGCGGCGCCATGCCGGATATCTTGAACTCCATGCCGATCTCCATCTTGTCCATGAGGACCCAGATGCCGAGCGCGGCGATGACGGCCATCAGGGCGCCGGCGTGCAGGCGGGTGCCCTCGAGGATGACGGGCAGGAGCGCGCCGCTTTCAAAGAGCGCGGTCTGCGGGAAGCCGAAGCCGTCGGGATCGCGAAGCGGCCCTTGGACGGCCCAGGAGAGCAGGAACTGCGCCACGTAGACGAGCATGAGCGAGACAAGAATCTCGTTGGCGTGGAACTTGTGGCGAAGAAGCGCCGTGATCGCGCCCCAGAGAGCGCCGCCGAGCGCAGAGGCCAGCATGACGAGGACGACGAACCAGGGGCCCGTCGTGTCGTTGCACATCAGGGCGACCGCGCCGCCCGCAATGGCGCCCGCAACGAGCTGGCCCTCGGCGCCGATGTTCCAGACGTTGGCGCGAAAGCACACCACGAGGCCCACGGAGCAGAGCAGCAACGGCGTCATCTTGACGCACACCTCGGCCCAGCCGCTCAGGCTGTCGAGCGGAGAGATGAAGAAGGTGACGAGGGCCTCGACGGGATCCTTGCCGAGCGCGGCGAAGATCACGGCGCCCGCGACGACCGTGAGCAGGAGTGCAAGCGCGGGCGACAGCCAGCGCAGGCTGCGGGCGGGCTCCTGACGCGAGGTCATGGCAATGGGGAAATTCATGCTTCGCCTCCTTCATGACCGGACGCGCCGGCGGGGCCGTCGGGCCAGAGACCGGACATCCAGCGGCCGACGATTTCAATGTTCATTTCAGACTTGGGAACGGCGGGAGAGAGATGGCCGCGGTACATGACCGCGATGCGGTCGCAGATCTCGAAGAGTTCGTCGACTTCCTCGGAAACGACGAGCACGGCCGCGCCGTCCTCGCGCAAGCGCATCAGCGCGTTGCGGATCGTGGCGGCGGCGCCGACGTCGACGCCCCAGGTGGGCTGATTGACGATGAGCACGCCCGGATTCTGAAGAATCTCGCGGCCCATGATGAACTTCTGCAGATTGCCGCCCGAGAGGCCGCCCGCATGCTTCTGCGGGGACGGGGTCTTCACGTGGAAGCGCTCGATGATCTTCTCCGTGAAGCGCAGGGCCTTCTCCTCGAGAATGAAGCCGTGCTTCACGAGGTCGTCGCCCGTGAGATAGGTGTTCGTCTGGAGCGAGATTTCGGGCACGGCGGCGTGGCCGAGGCGCTGCTCGGGCACGTAGCGTAGGCCGAGGCGGCGGCGGTCACGGGTGCCGAGGCTGCCGACGGGCTTGCCGAAGAGCATGACGCCCTCGTCGGCGACGGGGGCCTCGCCCGCAGCGACCGCCATCAGGCGCGCCTGACCGTTGCCCGAGATGCCGGCGACGCCGACGATCTCGCCCTTGCGCACGGCCACGGAGACGTTCTCGATGCCGCACACGCGCAGCGAGCCTGGATAGCTGACATCCTTCATCTCGAAGACCACTTCGCCCGGCGTGCCCGAGGCCTCGCGGATCGCGGGCGGCTCGGCGCCGATCATCAGACGGGCAAGCGACGCCTCGGTCTCGGCCTTCGGATTGACGGACGAGACGATCCTGCCCGCACGCAGCACGACGCAGCGGTCGGCGAGCTCGCGGATTTCGTCAAGCTTGTGGGAGATGAAGAGAATGGAGACGCCTTCCTCAGCCAGACGGTGGAGCGTCACGAAGAGCTTCCTGACGGCCTGGGGCACGAGCACCGAGGTGGGCTCATCAAGAATGAGGAGCTTGGGATTCGTCATCAGGGCGCGGATGATCTCCACGCGCTGGCGCTCACCCATCGAGAGCTCGTAGACGACCGCAGCGGGATCCACCTCAAGGCCGTACTTCTCGCCGAGCGTCTTCACCTCCTCGGAGATTTCGGCCGTGGAGCGGCCGGGCGGAAGCCCGAGGGCTACGTTCTCGGCCACCGTCAGCGTGTCGAAAAGCGCGAAGTGCTGGTGCACCATCGCAATGCCGCTCGCACGCGCTTCGGCAGGACTCGATACGTCGAGGGGCCTGCCGTCGAACTCGAGGCTCCCCTCGTCGGGGCGCACCGAGCCGTAGATGATCTTCATGAGGGTGGACTTGCCGGCGCCGTTCTCTCCGAGGACGGCGAGCACTTCACCGGGCGCGATATCCATGTTGATGCCGTCGTTGGCAACGATCCCCGGGTACCGCTTGGTGATATTTTTCAGGCTGAGACGTGGATGCATGCTGAGGCAGGACGCAGGGTCGGGCGTCCGTGTCAAAAACTTGTTCGGTCCGGCCCCGCCGCCGCAAGGCGGGCGACCCCGGATTTAAACATGTAATTTTATCGTTCCGCAGACACGTTGTCTAACATCAAGCACCCCTTATAAAGTCGAGCCGAGAAAACCCGCGGTTTTAACTGCCGGGATGATAGGCGCTCAAATCCCCTTCGCACAAACTCGTGCGAAGCATGCGTCCTCGAAAAGGACGGTGTAGGATTGAGGTCACGAAAGCCAACATCGCCTACAAGTTCGAACTGATGCCTACCCGGGAGCAGAAGCGAATCTTCGCTCAAGCTGCCGGGTGGCGGCGTTTCGTGTGGAACAAGGCGGTAGAACTGCAGAAGCGGTGCCTTGAACAAGAGGTTCCTTTTCTCAAGTACACGGAGTTGGCCGGACGGTTGGTGCTGTGGAAAAAGGAAGACGACATGTTGTGGTTGCTGGAAGCGCCTTCTCAGGCACTTCAACAGTGCCTGATGGACGCGTCTGCTGCAATCCAAGCGTTCAAGGCTAAGAAAAAGGGCTTCCCAAAGTTCCAAGCTCGGGGCGACGGGGATTCCTTCCGCATTCCGCAAGTTCGCCCGACGGATTGGGACGAGGCCAACGGTCGAGTCCGCATCCCGAAGGCAGGCTTCGTGCGATTCAGAAAGTCGCGTCCGATTCAAGGCTAGATCAAGCAGATGACGGTTTCCGTCGAATGCGGGCATTGGTTTGTCTCGGTCGTGACGGAGATGGATTTCGCCAACGACGGTCCGCGTCGTCCCGGCGAGGTCGGCATTGATCTGGGCATTGCCCAGACGGTGACGCTCTCGGACGGGACGGTGTTCCAGCTCGATGTCGAATCCATCAAGAAGCACGAAAAGCAAATCGCCGTACTTCAACGCCAGCTCTGCCGCAACAAGGAAGCTCGTCAAAAGCTTGCCAAGTTGGGCAAGGCAAACCCGTTCGACAAGCGGGAGCCCAGCCGCAAGCGCAGAAGACTGAAGGCGAAGATTCAGAATCACCATCGTTGTATCCGCAACATTCGTCGGGACTTCATGCTTAAGACGGCTCACACCATCGCACAGAATTACGGAGGGGTGGCCATGGAAGATCTGAAGCTGAAGAACATGACGAAGTCGGCCAAAGGCACGGTTGAGGAGCCTGGCAAAAACGTGAGGCAGAAGACGGGCTTGAACCGGTCTCTGGCGCGCGTTGCGCCCTACGCGATGAGAATGGCCATCCACTGGGCTGTATTCAAGTCCAATGGACGACTCATTCTCGTCGATCCGAAATACACGAGCCAGACCTGCCCAATCTGCGGATGCACGAGTTCGTCAAATCGACCTTCGCAGGCGCATTTCGGTTGTCAGAAATGCGGGTACACCGCGAATGCCGACGTCGTGGGGGCAACCAATGTCCTCAAGAAGAGCCGGACAGGCTCAGTTCGCCCGTGTAGTGAGCTTGGCAACAAGACAGCAACGGGAACCGTCCTTTTCGTCGCGTCTTGACGCGAAGTGAAGAGGAATCCCGCGTATTTATACGCCGGGAGGATGTCAATTCCGTTCATCCGCCTCCCATGGAGTCTCCGAAAACGGATTGGACGCCCAAAACGCAGAAACATTTTGTTGCATACGCGATTTTGCATTTTCCCAAAACCTCTGTATCATTCAAATCCTCGAGTGCGGTAGTAGCTCAGTTGGATAGAGTATCTGGCTACGAACCAGAGGGTCGTGGGTTCGAATCCTGCCTACCGCACCAGCCATTCCGAAGCCGCTGTTTTCGTCTGAAAACAGCGGCTTTTTCGTTACACTTTTTCAGGCGATTTCAGGCCTTCTAATTTTTCAGCACGAAACTCCTGTGGACAACCCACGTTTGCACAAAATTTATGCAAACTGCATCAATCATATTTTGCAGGGTTATTCCCGTAGAAGACCCCGCTTTTTCAACCTTTATGCACATTTTCTGTGGATAACTTACCCACAACCCCGTGCATGAGGTCTTCATTCGCATGAAAAGGCCCGCGTGGAAGCTGCGTTCCATGCGGGCCCTGTCTTTTCCTGCGTCCGTCCTCAGGAGGTCGTCAGGCGCGGCGTTCGCAGCGGCAGAAGGTCACCTCGAAGGAGCGGGACTCGGTCGGCTCGAGCATTTCGAGCACCTCGGTGGTCCATTCGGACTCGGGGAGCTCGGGGAAGGTCGTGTCGCCCTCGAAGTCGGCGTCGATCTTCGTCAGCCACACGACGTCGGCCGACGGAAGAGCCTGACGGTAAATCTCGCCGCCGCCGATCACGAAGACGGTGTCCGTGTCAGCGAGCGTCCTGAAGGCCTCCTCGAGGGAAGGAACCACTTCGGCGCCTTCGGCGCGGTAGTCCGCATTGCGCGTGACGACCACGTTGCGGCGGCCGGGAAGCGGACGGCCGATGGACTCCCAGGTCTTGCGGCCCATGACGATGGGGTGGCCCATCGTGGTGCGCTTGAAGTGGGCGAAGTCCTCGGGCACGCGCCAGAGCATCTTGTTGCCGCCGCCGATGACGCCGTTGCGTGCGGCTGCGACGATGAGTGCGATCTTCATGAGTCTCTCCTCAGACGGCGACGGGCGCCTTGATGTGGGGCCACGGATCGTAGCCGGTGATTTCGAAGTCCTCGAACCTGTAGTCGAAGATGGAGTCGGGCTTGCGCCTGATCACGAGCTGCGGATAGGGACGCGGCTCGCGGGAGAGCTGAAGCTCGGTCTGCTCCATGTGATTGTCATAGAGGTGGCAGTCGCCGCCCGTCCAGACGAAGTCTCCGACCTCGAGGCCCGCCTGCTGCGCCACCATGTGCGTGAGCAGCGCGTAGCTCGCGATGTTGAAGGGCACGCCGAGGAAGATGTCGCAGGAGCGCTGGTAGAGCTGGCAGGAGAGCCTGCCGTCGGCCACGTAGAACTGGAAAAGGCAGTGGCAGGGCGGAAGCGCCATCTGGTCCACGAGGCCCGGATTCCAGGCGCACACGATCATGCGGCGGCTGTCGGGATTGGTCCTGAGCTGCTGCATCAGGTTCTCGATCTGGTCGACGTGGCTGCCGTCGGGTGCGGGCCAGCTGCGCCACTGGACGCCGTAGACGGGGCCGAGGTCGCCGTTCTCGTCGGCCCACTCGTCCCAGATCGTCACGCCGTTGTCGTGCAAGTACTTGATGTTGGAGCTGCCCTGAAGGAACCAGAGCAGTTCGTGAATGATCGAGCGAAGGTGAAGCTTCTTCGTCGTGACAAGCGGAAAGCCTTCCGCCAGATTGAAGCGCATCTGGTAGCCGAAGACGGATCGCGTGCCGGTGCCTGTGCGGTCGGACTTGTGCGTGCCGTGTTCGTATACGTGGCGCATCAGGGTCTCGTACTGATTGCTCGGCACGGTGCTGTCTCCCGAATGCTGGAAGGTCCCTCCGGAATGGCGGGACCCGAATGATAGGTGACCACAGTTTACCAAAAATCGGACTCTCCAAAAGCAGGCCCGCCAGTCCTTCGACCGGCGGGCCTGCATGCTTCACGAAGCGGAAGTCTGGAGGATTATTCCTGAACCACGACCTTCACGTCTTCGCCGTACTCGTCCTTCGTCGTCGTGTGGATCGCAAGGAGCGCGAACCAGCGGCGCAGCGTGCCGTAGATCACGAAGAGCATGAGGAGCATGACGATCACGGAGAGCGTGGCAAGCAGGATCTTGCCGCCTGGCAGGTACTGGTTGACGATGAGCCAGATGCCCGCCCAAAACGTGATGACGGTCATGAAGAGGCCGGGCACGCCCGTGATCCAGGCGTACTTCGCCTTGTTCATGCGCAGGATCACGGTGGTGCCGATCAGAAGCGTCACGCTGGCGAGCAGCTGGTTGCAGATGCCGAAGAGCGGCCAGATGGAGCCGATGTCGCCCGAGTAAACGAGATATCCCCAGGAGCCCGTGAAGAGCACCGAGGTGATGATCACACCCGGAACCCATTCCTTGTCCGCAAACTTCGGGATGACCTTGCCGATCATTTCCTGAAGGAAGAAGCGGCCGACGCGGGTGCCGGCGTCCACGGCCGTCAGAATGAAGACGGCTTCGAACATGATGGCGAAGTGGTACCAGTAGGCCATCAGGTGTTCCATGAACGGGATCTTGGAGAAGATGTGGGCCATGCCGACGGCGAGCGAGACGCTGCCGCCCGGACGGGCCATCAGACTTTCCTGAACCTCGGCTTCAAGGCGCGGAAGCTCCTGCACGGCCATGCCGAGCGCCTGGAACTTCTCGGCGGGCGCATTGATGGCGAAGTAGTCGGCGGGCACCAGCACGCAGGCGGCGACAAGGGCCATGATGGCCACGAAGCCTTCCATCAGCATGGCGCCGTAGCCCACGAAGAGCACGTCGCGTTCGTTGCCGACCATCTTCGGGGTCGTACCCGTGCCGATCGTGGCGTGGAAGCCCGAGAGCGCGCCGCAGGCGATCGTGATGAAGATGAACGGAATGACGGGACCGCCCACGATCGGGCCGCCGCCGTGGATGAAGTCCGTGAAGGCCGGCATCTGGAAGTTCGGCATCACGAAGGCGATGCCGATGGCGAGGGCGCCGATCGTGCCGATCTTGAGGAAGGTGGAGAGGTAGTCGCGCGGCAGCAGCAGGAGCCACACGGGAAGAACGGAGGCGAAGAAGCCGTAGATCGGGATGAGGATGCTCATCGCCTTGCGGTCGATGTCGAGCCAGCCGAAGTATTCGGGATGGGCGGCGACCCACGGACCGGAAAGGATGCAGAGGAAGAGGAGCACGACGCCGATGACCGTCGCGCCAACCACGTCGCCCTTGCGCCAGATCTGCATGTAGAGGCCCATCAGAATGGCGATGGGAATCGTCGCGGCGACCGTGTAGGTCGACCAGAGCGAGTTGTGCATGGCGTTGACCACGGCGATCGAGAGGCCCGCGAGCGTCAGGATCAGAATCGCGAGGACGGCCCACGAGGCGACGAAGCCCGTCGTCCTGTCGATCTCCTGCGTCGCGATGTAGGCGAGCGAGCGGCCGCGGTGGCGCACGGAGCAGAAGAGCACGACCATGTCGTGCACGCCGCCTGCGAGCACGCAGCCGATCAGAATCCAGAGCAGGCCCGGCATGTAGCCGAACTGCGCTGCGAGAACTGGGCCGAGAAGCGGGCCGGCTGCCGCAATGGCTGCGAAATGGTGGCCAAAGAGCACGTACTTGTTGGTCGGGACATAGTCCTGCCCGTCGCTATACTTGACGGCAGGCGTCTTGCGGGCTTCATTGAGGCTGAGGACCTTGGTCGCGATGAAGAGACCGTAGAAGCGGTAAGCAATGGCAAAGATACAGAGCGCGGCAAAGACGATTGTCAGTGCGTTGACTCCCGTTCCTGTTTCCATGTTTTTCTCCGGGTTGGCTTTGGGGGGATTTCGTCGGCTTCAAGCGTCTTTCCGGAACACGAAAAAATGGCCTGAAGGATCCGGTAGGTGCGGATCCCAGGCCATATTGACGGGCCCGGCGCTCTCAAACTCGCCGATCTGCCTGTCAGTCTATCGTTTTCAAGGTTTTGCGCGCAAATGGTGCGCGTGATTTTTTCCTCAGTGTTTTTGCGCACCCTTGAAGATCATGAATGCCATCGGGAGCTCAAGAGAGGGCTTTGCACCACTGAAAACACCGCTCCAACCGATCATGAAGTCGATGTACTCCTTGGGCTCGATCTTGCGGCCGAGCATCTTCTCATGCGCATCGCGCGCCGTCAGAAGCTCGAGGTCCTTGAGATAGCAGGAGAGCGCAAGACGGATCACGACCTCATCGGACATGGCGTCCGTGCCGCCCTGAAGACCCTGAGCGGCCGTCTCGGCGGCAAGTTCCTGACGAAGCGAGGCGCGCAGGTGCTTCGCAAGCTCGGCGCCCGCCCAGCCGTTCTGCACGATGCGGGACTCGTCACCGCCCGTCGAAAGAAGCATCAGGATGTCGGCGAGGAATTCCTCGGCCTGCTCGTGGACGGCGGCCGCATCCTTGTGGCCGGGGTCGTTGCTGCGGATCCAGGCGTCCTGCATGCAGGCGATTCCGAGCTCCTCGAGCGCAAGGAACATGCTGTTCTGGTCGCGAAGGTCGATGGCGGCGTGAGGCGCGAATTCAGCGTCACGGGCTTGCTGGGGCATGTCTGTCTCCGAAGTCAAAGAGTGTTTTGAAAGGGTATCGGCATTGTACAACGCCGCGCTGCGCTGCAGAAAAGGAGCTCAGTTGAGCCGCCTAGAGACCGCATCAGGGAGAGGCATCACGGGAATGCCCTCCTCATGCAACGCCTGAGCCTCCTCGCCCGAACAGGTGCCCTTCACCAGGCGCCTCTCGGCGCGCCCGTCATGAATGTCTCTCACAGTTTCGGGAAAGCGCTCGCCGACGTCCTCGGCCATCGCGGCGGCCTCACGCAGCACCTTCATGGCGTCCGCCTGCATTTCGCGGGCCCTCTCCCAGCCGCGGGCGGCGACGTCGGCCGCAACGTCCGTCCTCGTCGTCCCCTGCACTCTGACAAAGTTGGGAGCGCTCGGGCGCTTGGCAACGCACGGATCTCCGCACACGGGACACTCGATGCGGCCTTCCTTCAGGTCCGCCTCCAGCTCCTCATCGGAGCGAAACCATCCCTCGAACACATGTCCGTGACCGCAGCACAGGTTGCAGATCTTGATTCCCATCACCGTCCTCCCGCACGCCCTTGAGGCAGGAGCCGAAAAAAGTTCACACGACTTTAAAAATATACTGTACAATTGCGCTCTCTGACGAAACCGTCAGCTCGCTCCATCTTGGAAGGGTGGCAGAGTGGTTGAATGTACCGCCCTGGAAAGGCGGCATACGGAAATTCCGTATCGAGGGTTCGAATCCCTCCCCTTCCGCCAGAACACAGACCCCGAAGCCTCTCAGGCTCCGGGGTTTTTCTTTATTTACCTTGAGTACCAGACACATTCCAGAATTCTACTTTCGTCGATTCCGCCAAAATCCGCCAGATTGCGACATATCACGCCATGCGATAGACTGTGGAGGTGGGTCTTTTGGTGGGTCTTTTTTCGGTGGGTCTCTGGTGGGTCTTACGCGATTCACCGCCCAAAGGTAGATATGAAAGATCAAGTCACGTCGAAAAATTTCATGACGCTGCCACCCGGCCGGTACTCGCTCGGCGGTGGGTTGATGCTTCTCGTGCGTTCTGAGTCTTCCCGGCAGTGGGTTGTCCGCTACCGATTCGCGGGGACACGGAAAGACTTGTCGATCGGTGGCGCCTCGCGCATTTCAATCACGTCTGCAAAAGCGCGGGCAGCAAAAATTCTCTCAATGGCGGCCGACGGCATCGATCCGTCATCATCAAAGCTTTCAGAAGAAGACGCCCGAGAAAGCATCACTTTCAAAGAGTTCTATCCTGGTGCAATCGCGACCATTCAAAACGTCAAGCGCTGGAAAAACGAAAAGCACGCATCGCAGTGGGTGTCCACAATCGAAACCTATGCCGTCCCGGTTCTCGGTGCTCTTCGCGTAAAGGACATCACGCGAGGAGACATCCTCGAAGTCCTCAAACCGATCTGGACAGAAAAGCCAGAGACAGCCAGCCGCCTACGAGGCCGCCTCGAAAGTCTCTTCTCTCAAGCAATCGCTGAAGAACTCATACAAACAAACCCTGCTACTTGGAAAGACGGGCTAGCTTTCTTCCTGCCGCCGATCTCAAAGGTCCACGAAGTCAAGCACCATGAGGCAATGCCTCTTGAAATTCTGAAAAGTTTTGCACCGGAGACGGCGAAAAAGACTTCTGTCGTGTCTCGCGCCGTCCTTTTCGGCATCCTCACTGCTACACGCGTGCAAGAGTTCCTTTGCGCACGATGGGACGAGATCGACATCCAGCGCGCGACGTGGACGATCCCAGCCTCTAGAATGAAGTGCGGTCTTGAGCACCGCGTCCCGCTCTCACGTCAGGCACTGGCAGTCCTAGAACGATGCGAACGGAAGTCTGAGCTCGTCTTTCCTGCGCCACGATCAGACAAAGAGATGGTTATCGACAGCCCTCGGGCTTTTATCCGGAAGGCGACAGGCGAGTCTTTCACAATGCACGGTTTCAGATCAACGTTCCGCGACTGGTGCGAGGAGAACTTCATCCATGAGGCCCTTGCCGAGCGCGCTCTGGCTCACGTAAAGGGCGACAAGGTCGTGCAGGCCTACCAACGCTCAGACCTCCTTGAGCAACGCCGCCCGGTCATGCAGCAGTGGGCGGATGCGATCCTGCCAACGTAACGAATGATGTAAAGCAAGTCATTCCCACATCGACTTGCTGCCTCCGGGACACAGAGCGAACATGAACTCACCCAAACAAAACACCGGAGACCAACATGACGAACACCGACAACCGCCGCGAACTCGAAAAAGCCCTCGAACAGCTCGAACTTGCCATCGACCTCAAGAGCGACGAGGCTGCCGACGCTTATGCAGCCGGTAAAAAAGTAGAGTGGCGGAGCCTTGTCAAGGCGTTCCTGACGCTTTGCGACGACCGCGACGAAATCGCTGCCCGCCTTGAAGCCATCCAATAAAAGTAGGTTACAATTTTAAAATCTACACGCGCGGCTCACCTCCGCGCTTTTGTCGTTTTCGTAGCCCTATCACCATCAGGAGAGTCCATGAAAAAGATCACTATTGCTCTGGCTATGGTTGCAGCCACCATGTTGACAGCCTGCTCTGACCCGGAAGAAGAAGCAAAAGAGCGTGAGGCAGAGCTTGCCCAACAACTCACGACAGAGACGCTCAGTACGTACCGTGGTAGCCCCTGGAGCGACAGCAAGTCAGATGTGCTCAAGGTCTATTTGAAACAAAATGGCGTTACAGAATCCGAGCTTGACGGGTTCCGTAATTGCTTGACTGAATACGCGAACACTAAGTCCACAACCCTCAAGACCACAGAAGTTCTCGGATGGTGTCTGAACGAATACAAGGACATTCCGGAAAAATTCAAGTCACACATTGACCTTGATCCGTTCTTCAAGCTATTCAGCCCTTGGGACGGATCCTTCAAACCAACCGAAGAAGCCGTGCTCAAGACACTCAATGATCCTGACTCCTACAAGCACGACGAAAGTAGCTACACGCTTCACCTGAACAGGAAGAACGAGGCCCCGTTTGCAATAGTCAAGACAACTTTCCGCGCCAAGAATGGCTTCGGAGCAATGATGAAGGCAAGCGTCACCGTTCGCGTGGACCTCAAGACGATGGAAATGAAGATCATCGAACAGCAGGGCATCTAATTCGGAGATTTGCAAGTGGACTAAGAGCCCCATGCGCCAGATTCGTTCTGGCGCTTTTCATTTGTTCAGGGTTGCTCTGGCGTCGTGAACTCCGGCGTTTCTTTGAAGTAGGCCTGAACCCTCTGCAAGAAGCTCTGTGCTTTCTCTGAGAAGTCCTTCGCACCGGGCGATTGCGGCTCGTTCCACTCTGCAGGCATCGGCAGAGGCTCTTCTCTCTCGATCTTGGTAGGCACGCTGCACCCGGTCAAGGTCGTCAGAGAAGCGCACAGCATCGCGCCGAGAAGCATCAAGCGCGTTTTGCGCAGCAACAAGTTTTTCATAAGCCTTTCTCCCATCGTTTGCGCGAACAATCGCGGCCTGAAGTTTGACATTGGCGATCTCCTCGCCGTACTCGTGCGACGCGTACATGTACCCGCCGACAGCGCCCGCAGCAAACAGCCCGAGCGGCACAAAAAGCTTCCAGTTCATCGAAGCCTCCATGCAAAAAGAGACCCGCGAAGGGGTCTCGTGTAATTCAATATCCTCGGCGTCGATAGCTCGTCCAGTCGAAGAGCACAGAACGGCCTCCTTCGCGAAGCCGGTCCATCGCCGCCTCGCCCAAGTAGTCCATCAAGGCTTCACCAGAGAGATTGCTGATGACGATCGTCGCCTTCAGCGCCTCGTAGCGTGAGTTGATCACCTCGAAAAGCATCAGCTTCTCGGCATCGGTCCCGAACTGCCTGCCGACTTCATCTATGACAAGAAGGTCAGGCGTAGCAAAGGACTCGTACACCTCGCGCTCGTTTCGATCCGACTGGCGTCCGTAGGTCTCTTTGATTCGCTGAGCGATCCGAGACGCTCGCGTATAGAGCGCAGAGCCGCCGTGCTCGATCAACGCCTGCGCGATTCCTATGGCAAGGTGCGTCTTACCCGTTCCAGACGTGCCGTAGAAAAGCAGGTTTGCACCACTGTCGTCGTTCTCGCAGATTGTCTGCAAGTACTCCCTTGAAGCCTCAAGCGCGGCACGTTGGCCACCGTTCGACACGACATAGCCTTCAAGCGTGCGGCCTCTGTATCGAGCCGGTATGGCCGCGTCACCGATGATGCGACAAGCCTTCACCGCCTCGCTGCGCTTTGTAGCCTCTTTCGCCAGTCTGGCGTTCTCACGGTCGCGGGCTTCAAGCGCACACTGCGCACAGCCCATCCAGATGATCCGGTCGCGGATCATTACTCCCGTGTCCGTAAATGCACCATGTGTGGTGCAGATTGCGGGCTTCGTGCGCCCGTTGCGAATGTGCGAAAGATCGACTTCCCTCAAAGCCATTCATTCTCATTCCTTCCCTCAAAAGTCAAACGGGTCCCGGCGGTAGTGCCCGGGCGTTGCATCTGTCATATATCCCGTTTTCGATTTCTTGTTTTTATCTGGTATAGGTCGCCCATTACCGGCTGCACCTTTCGCCTTTGTCGGCTTTTCGGACTGCCGCTCCTGGGTCGCGCGCTCGCCTTTTTCGGTCAGAGTGAACCACCTGGTCCGGTCATATGCCGATCGGTTGAAGTTCCCTGTTTCCACGTATCCACAGGTTATCAACTTATCCAGAGCGCCCCTCACCTGCTTCTCGCTCAGATAGTCGAAGAGCTCGGCAAAGTGACGCGTGCTGCCATAGGTCCAGTGCTTGCCATCGTGCTTGTGACGACCTGCTTTCCTGTTCGCTCGGACCCAGAACGCGATGTTCTCCAAAACGACGGCTGCGTTGACGCCGACCTCGACGGCAACCGACACGCTGAAATGGTGCTTTACGCCCGACATGTTTGGGCTTATTGCTTTTTCTTCGGGGGATGTCATACTAGAGATAGCGAATTCCTCCCCTCATTTCATTCGATAGCCTCGCCGAACTGTCACGGCGGGGCCTTTTTCATTCCTCCGCCCCGAAAACGTCCGGAAAGAGCTCGCAAGCCGGAACGCCGAGCACTTCCTCATACGCTCGCAACGTCTTGAAGTGCGCCGGTGTCGCGGCACCGCTCTCATGTTTTGAGACTGTTTGCTGTCCGCATCCGACAAGCGCGGCCAGCTCCGCCTGCGTGAACCCCGCTTCCCTGCGTGCCCTCTTCAACGCAGCTCTCTCAAACGGCTTCATCGCCAACGTATTCCTTGAACTTCTTTGGGAAGATACAATAAGACCACTGATTGCTCCCCGGCATCTTTGCAGCCGTTCCAAACGGAAGCAATCCCTTTTGCAGACAGATTCGTATGTACTGGGGCGACTTATTGAGCGCCTTAGCGACATCGTTCACCGTTAGGTTTCTCAATGGAAAACATCTCCTTTTTCATCTTTTTTAGACAGTTGCGGTTAAAAAAAATCGCGCACGATCGCACGGTGCCTCTCACTGCCTTTCAAAAAAATAGTACGAAATCAGACAATTGAGTTCAATAGTGAATTTTTGGAAGTCAATCGTTCCTCTTGCTTTGATAAATTAAATGATCTAAATTAGATATAAATATCCAAATTGGATATTTATACAACAAAGGGAGAGGGTTTAATGGAGTATTTATCCGACAAAGAAATAGGCTACATCATCAAACGCGCGAGGATGCTTCGAAATCTGACGCAGGCAGAACTCGGTGAGCGACTTGGCGTGCAGGCCGCTGCGGTCCAAAAATGGGAAAGCGGAAAGGTCACGAACATCAAGCGAAACATCCTCAGGGATATGGCCGTCGAACTGAGAGTGAATCCTGCGTTGCTGATAGGCCTGCCAGTTCAGACGGATTTCCTCAAGCAGCTATCGAAAACCGAGCGCATTGGAATGGAGAATTTCTTGAGGGAGTATCAAGAGAAAGGGCGTGGAGGCGATGCGTAACGCGAACGGCATGGGCGGCATCACAAAGCTTTCCGGGAACCGTCGCCGCCCCTTCTGGGTACGCATCACGACCGGATGGGAGATCAACGAAGAGACGGGAAAGGCAAAGCAGCTCACGTCCACACTTGGTTATTACGCAAGCCGAAAAGAAGCGATGATCGCTTTGGCCGAGTATCACCAGAACCCGATCGACCTCACAAGAAAGACGCTCACCTTTGCTGAGGTCTGGGACATCTGGACGCCGCCGCACTTCAAGAAGTACCCGAGCAGCGCTGCAGGGCTAAGGTCAGCTTACAAGCGCTGCGCACCGCTCTACGACATGCAGATGGCCGACATCAAGAAAGTCCACATGCAGGACATCCTCGATGGCATGAATCACATGTCGGAGGAGAGCCAGGGCAAGGTGAAATCGATCTTCAAGAACGCGTTCAAGTACTGCATAGAGAACGACGTCGTCACGAAAGACTACTCACAGTTCCTGGTGATCACACCGCCCAAAAAGAAAAAAGCCGCGAAGGAAAAGTTCTTCACGGCAGAGGAGCTCGGCATTGTATTTGGCTCGCAAGACTTCGCGGTGCAATTCCCGACCGGCAAAAAGTCCTACGCCGAGCTGCGGCTTGCGGACACGGTGCTCATCATGCTTTACACCGGCATGCGGATAGGAGAGCTCCTCGGGGTCAAGACTGAAGACGTGGACCTTGCGCAGCGCATCATCCACGTGCGCGGGACAAAGACCGAAAACGCAGACCGGATCGTGCCGATCCACCGAGAGCTTGCACCAATCCTGTCAAAGCGCCTCGATGGCGAGCACCTGATCGAAAACGCGAACGGCAAGCCTATTAAGTACGACCAGTACAAGAAGCACTTTTTCGACCCGTATATGGAGAGCCTGGGCGTCTCGCACACGCCTCATGCGCTCCGACATACGTTCGTCTCTCTGATGGATTCTTGCGGCGTATCGTCGAACTCAGTGGTCCTGAAAAGGATCGTCGGCCACTCGAATTCGAACGTCACAGAGCACTACACGCACAAGGACATCAACGACCTGATTGAAGCAATCGACAAATTGCAAGTGAACATAGTGTGACAATTCAGTGAACTGGGAAAGTCAAGCCGAAAGGCTTTTTTCTAGGCGTGTCGTGTAACTTACGTGTCACTTACGCACTTTAAAACAGGGCGTTTCCCCGTAATTCTCTGAAAGTTAAAAAGCCCCAGAAACCGCGCCGCAAGTAGGTTTCAGGGGCTTTTCTCGTGTCTTGTAGGACGCTACAGAATTTACTACAACAGTAACTTGATTGGGCGGACAAAGCCCGGTGTGACGGCGTTTCCGAGACTTCGTGATACTTACGCGTCACTTTCTGTCTGAGCTTGTACATGCCTAATCAGTATATCGTAAACCCTAATAGCGAACAAGAATTTTTGATATCCCGTTCAAGAAAAAGTTTTTTCGATACCTTCGGCGATCACTCTCGCGAGCTTGTCTTGGTAGCTGAAGCGGAACAGTTTCTCGGCTGTCTCGTCATGCGAGATGAACCCGACCTCCACGAGTGCGGCCGGTGCGTTCGTGTGCTTCAGCACGTAGTACTTCGCCTCCTTGACACCTCGGTCTTTTTCTTCAGGAAAGCTTGAAGCCAGACCGTTCTGGATGTTTTCGGCAAGGCGTTTCGTCACGCCTCCAACACCCGGATATTTGAACGTCTCGATTCCGCTTGCGTCCTTGTTCTCGGCGCTATTGCAGTGGATCGAAATGAACGCGTCCGACTTGGCAGCGTTCGAAATGTCGCATCGCTGTTGAAGCAGAAGCGCCTGATCCTTCGTTCGAGTGAGCACGACGCGATGCCCTTTCGCCTTTAGTTTGTCCGCAATTTTGTTTGCGATACCCAAGGCCGCTTCAGCCTCTTTGTAGCGACCATTCACAGCCCCCGGATCAGTACCTCCGTGCCCCGGGTCCAGCACGATAGTCAGTTTCTTACTCATTTCTTGACAACCTCCCTACTCTTAATTTCCTTAATCGCTCGATGCAGAAAGCCTGGGATCATGCCGCCAAAGCCAAGGCGGTCAAGATTCTCAAGCGTGCTGCCGAGTTCATTAACGGCGTAAGCCGCAATAGCCGCGTTGCGCAGCATGTCTGTGCCTGCGATTACGTCAAGCCCATGCGAAAGCATCACGACGACGAAAATGAAAACCTTTTTGAAAAGCCCTCGAAAGCCGACACGGCTGTTCCACTCGCCGGTCTTTCCTGCAGCGATGGTCCCCGTCACGTAGTCCACGGCGACGAACATCAACAGCCACTGCAACTGCAGGTCAATACCTCCTAGCGCCCAAGCCAGTGCGCTTCCGACAGCCCCTGAAGCGAGCATCAAATACGCCTCCCCTTTAGCAGGTACGAGCAACGACATGTAGTCGATGAACGTCTGCACAAACCCTCTCTCCATAAATCACCTCCTTGTTTGTTCTCCCCTTCACCATATTCAACGACCGTCAAAATCCCTAGCCCTGACACGCCTGCCATCACTACAGGCGTAAAAAAAGGGGACGGTTTCCCGTCCCCCTGTTATGGAGCTTTAAGCCTTATCTTTTAAGTCGCTCAACCTCTTCCGAAAGTCGCTGAACCGCGAGGATCAACGGACAAACGAGCGAAGCATAGTCCACCGCCAGATAGCCCTCAGACGACTTGCTGACAAAGAGCTTCGCAATCTGCGGGTCCGCATTCTGGACCTGCTGCGCGATGAGCCCCATGTGCTTCTGACCGTCTTCCTCGCCGAGGTAGGAATAGGTGACAACTGGGAGCTTGCGAATGAACGCAATCGCTCGATCGGCATCGACCTTCGCAATTCCTTCCTTGAGTCGAACGTCCGACGAAACGCTGATGGCCGTCTTCGAGTAGATTTTCGAACCGGCAATCATCGTCTCAAGGCTGTTCGTCGCGAGCGTCATCATGGACGACGTTTTGAAGAGCGCCTGAGTCCCGTTGAGGCGAATAACGTCAGAAGCTACAGAACCACCGAAATCCTGGCCGTCCTGACCATCTCGGCCATTCGTTCCATCGCGACCATCGGCACCCGGATAGCCCTGCGGACCGCGTTCGCCATCTCGACCAGGAAGTCCATCCTTACCAGGAGCGCCGTCCTTACCGGGCGCACCTTCAGCGCCGGGAAGACCATCCTTGCCCGGGAGGCCCTGCTCACCGCGAGCACCGTCGATGCCGTCCTTGCCATCAACGCCGTCCTTGCCAGGCAGGCCAGGTTCACCCACAAGGCTCTCGAGCCATTCAACCTCGCTACCAATGAAGCCGTTGGCGACAGCCACCTCGTAAGCGCTCAAACCATCAGCGCCGTCAGCGCCCGGGGTTCCACCAGAGCCGCCTTCGCCCTTGAGGGCAAAGCGAGCGTCCGCTTCGGTCTTGCTGTAGATCGTGAGGCTGTTTGCCTTTTCGTCAAGCACGTCCGAAAGCCAACGGTCTTCGTCGCGATAGTTCACAACGTCGGTGGAGTGATCTGCGAGCACGCGGATCGGAGCCGGCTTGAAAGTCGAATCCGAACGGTCGTACCAGAAGCCGATGAGAGATTCGTCGAGCGTTTCGATTCGAATCAAACGCGCATCGATCACCTCGGTCGGATACTCCTGCACGCCGATACAGAGGTCCTTTTCGTTGAGCTGAGCGTAGAAGAAGTAGATCACTTCAACCCAGCCGTTGCCCGTCCACTTCTTACCGATGACGGTCTTGTCGTCAGTCGTTCCGATGTAGATGTAGTTAGGAATGGTCACCTCTGTCGGGAAACCGTACGTGCCAGTGCAAATGCTCTGGTCGTTAATGAAGCCGTAATAAAACAATGGCTTTCCTTATAAAAAAGGCCGAGGGACAGTCCCCCGGCCATGAGCACACAGTAGCATGCCCTTAGTCACATCGCGCCGATTCTCACAGCTCGTTGCATCTATCCTCAGAAGAGGACGCTGTATAGCCACGAAGCGAGAACCCCGGCAATGAAGCCGACAGGTCCCCAGAAGAGGCGCGTCTTGAGTCGCGTCTCAGCATCGAGCAGCGCCTTCTGAGCCTGCACCTTGGCGACGATCTCGTCCGTCACTTCCTCGACCTTGACGCCGAGCTTGTCGAGCAGCTCCTTCACTTCTCGCTTTGTCATTTCAGTCACCTTTTCCTTTAGCGCATCTTTCAGCGCCTTGACAATAAAATTCCACATATAAAAAAACCGCCAGAAGGCGGTGTGATAAAGTTACGGATATGAATCCCGCTCATGGTTTCGACGGCCGTGAGCTGTTTTGTAGCCAAATCAAAAGTGTTTCAAGATGTTACCCCCCTACGCCGAATTTCATCGTTAACAGTTTCCTTCACTTGGACTTGGCTGAATTTTTCCTACGTCGAAAATTCAGCCCTATAAAACGAGATTACATCCCATCAAGGCAAATCCCAAAAACCATTCATTTTGCTTGGTTTGGTGGAGGTCGAATCCCTGAGCATCGACAAAAAAACATCGATACGTGGCGTCGTCTCTTACCAGATTATGAAATCGTTAGGTGGGATGAAAACAATTTTCCTATTGAATCTTACCCCTATGCCGTAGACGCATATAACAAGGGCATCTACGCTTTCGTTTCCGATGTTGCAAGACTGCATGCCGTTTACAAGTACGGCGGCCTTTACATGGACACGAATAACGAGGTCATTAGGCCGGATGCTTTTGATGACCTTTTATCCTTGGATTGCTTTGCAAGCTACGAAGCGCCATGCCAAATTTCCATAAGCACATTTGGAGCAAAACCAAATCACCCATATATCGGGACGCTTCTTGATTTCTACAAATTCATTCGCTTGAGGTCAGCATATCGACTTACGGCCAACGTGCGCTTCATATCCAAATTAACAAGAATCATTTATGGATCACGGCTGAACGGAAAGCGATTAACGCTATCGGATGGCACAGTGATCCTGCCTCGAGATTTGTTTGTGCCCCAAACCATCACAGAGAACACTCGGGTCATACATCATTACAGAGGCTCCTGGAAATAAGCCATTAGTACTCGCGGCCATGTTGGCGTGCTCACGATCTCAGCTCATAAGGCTTCGTCCACAGTTCGCCCATAGCGAGCATTGCTTTTGCGAGCGCCTGCTTTGCCTGCTCGACCGTGATCGTAGCGACGGTGTTGTCAGCAAGCACCCACTGCGTCGACTCCATGCCCGTGATCTCTGCGACCTGGATCGCTCGCGTGAGGCGTTGCTGAGATTCCTCATCTCCGTCGAAGATCATGCCGTCGACCTCGACTTTGATTGCCGCCACAGCCGCCGCGCGTTCGATCTTTGCCTGTTCAAGTTCCTGCGCGGCGATTTCTTCGGGCGTCGGCTCCGGCGACTTTACGATCTGAAAACGACGCACGCCTTCGAGCGGTTCAATTTCTTTGATCCATCGGTCGCCGTGCCTATTGCACCAAACGGCGCACTCGGGCGGATATTCGCCATCAAAGATTTGTCCAATTTCAAAGCCCATGTTCATTGCTCCTTCTATTAATTTCCGCATGCGTACCAATCCCAGCCATCAGCGCCACCTGAATACGTCGTAATACCAGTACTGGAAGTCGTTCTACTTCCCCTTTTTTCATACGCAGCCAGATAATCGGGATGTGACGTGTAATCGTTTGAAGCGTTTACCACAAAGGAATAATTTTTATTCGAGAACGATTTACTAAAAGTACAACTACTACCAGTCCCGTGCCCCCCTTGCTCAATCCACCCATTAGACCAAACTCGATGCCAAGCTGTCCCACTTCGCCAAGCTTCCGTGATGTAGGCTTGCGGACGGTTGTTCAAATCGTTAAAGCTCCCCGACTTCGCGACAGGTGCCAGCACTAACGGCACCAAAGCCACATCATCAGCCTCAACGCTACCACTATTGGCCACGTAGCTTTCCTCTGACGGGAATAGGTGAATTTTCTTCACGCTCATTTTATTTCACCTCGCAAAATGTTTAAATGGTCTTCGTAACGGTCATAGTCGTCCGCCGTTGCCTCTACCTCTTTTTGATAGGTGTAAGGCTCAAATCCTCGGAGGTAGATTTCGGAGACATGCACGTTTCTAAAGCCCCCACTGTAGACGCCTTCTATAGCTCTGATCTTCCAATATTTGTGCAAACCAACATCGGGAACATCGTTTTGCCCTTTTGTAACGGCTTTAATGTCAGTCCACGTGCTCCCGTTGTCGGAATATTGGAGGATGCCTTTGTTTAAGCTGTAGTAAGCCGGAACGATTTCTATCGACCTAACCCTAATTGCAACAGGGTTATACATTGTAATAGTCAGATAGTCTATACCTGCGCCGCTTCCGCAACGGTTGAAATATGATGTGCTTTGGTTTTTATCAAATGCCACATTTATTCCGTTATCGCCTCTGTCTCCAGTAGCAGCACAGGCGAACGTACTGCCCCCGATCGTTCCCAATTCTGAAATCGCGGGGTTTTCCCACTCGCGTTCGCCGCTAACGGTAATCGTCTTAAAATATTTTCGAGTAAAGCCGTTCGCGAAAACGCAGTCGCCTAGCGTCTTATCTTTCACGATATACACCGTTACCACCTCACTAATTCAATACCAGCCTGAATGGAAACATTCCCGCTTCCGTCCGGCCGATTCCCGTTGACCGTCTTCACCCCAACATCAACCAGAACATTACCGTCCGCGCCGGCGACGTTCCCATTCACGCTTCGAACATGAGTACGAACGGTCCATTCAACCATGCCGTCCGCAATGACATGACCATGCGTGACATTTCGCGTATCAAGCAGCTCCGCGCTCGTCTTCCCCGCCTTCGTGCATTCGAGGAAGCGCTCGTACTGGAAGGCGCAGTCCACCTTGTCGCCGACTTGGTACGCCGTTGACTTGCGTCTGAACTCGTTGATTTCGTAGATCAGCTGAGTGCAGACCGCCGTCTGGGGAGCTTCATTCAAAACGTCCTCTTCAGCAGCAAGGCGCACGAGACCGGCCTTGCTCGTCGTAGCGTTCGGAAGCGTCACTTCGCCGGATGCGTCAGGCGCGATGCTATTCACCGTCTTCACCGCGCCAGACTCGCTCCACTTTCCGAAGGTCACCCCATTATTGCAGTTGCGCCAGAAGGTGCGGACCGTGTTGTCGGTTAGGTTCGGGACGTAGCAGACCTGCACGATGTTCCCGCTGACAGGAGCACCCGTGTCATAAGCCTGCACGATGCAGAAGGTGCAAGCGATCGGTGTATTTTTCAGCGTCCCACTGCAGGCCCATGTTTTGTCCTCAAGCAGCGTGTTCAGGTCCGCGTTGGCGATCTGGATCGTGTGATCTCGCTTATTCGCCAAGCCCTTCGTCAGCTCATCTTTTGTCGCCAGATGACTCATGTCGACATCGATCTGAATGTCGCCATTGCTGTCAGGCTTCTTCTTGTTCACAGTACGCACGGCGTCTTCGACATTTTCGACGCGCGTAATCGGAAACTGAATGACGGGGTTACCCGCCTCATCCGTCGTCGTAAAGACGATGTCCTGTTCTTTCAGAGCCATTATTTAGCCCCCTCCTTTGTATTCAGCCCGTAGTCAGGCTTTGACGTAGAGCGATCTCGAATCGCGCTGCACGTCTTGTGTTTCGCGAAGTCCGAAGCCTCAGCCTTTGTGACGACCTCGGACTTCTTTGCGAACTCTTTGCTAATTTGCTGACTCTGCTTCTCTTTGAAGTGAGCCAGCCCTATCAAATCAAGAAAAGAGTTAGCCATCGGAATGCCCCCTTATGCAAAGAGGGCGTCGATCTCTTCGTTCGTAATGCCAGTCATCGTGATCATCGGAGCCATCGGGTCCCAACTCGCGCCATTCCAAACGACATTCATCCCGGCGTCGATCTGATGAGCAGGATCGGCAGTCTCGACGTTGTACATATCGCCGGCCTTCACGTCCTTGGTCGGCAACGCCGCATAGTTTTCGACGGAACCCTTGTAGTTCACAGCGCTCGCAATGTCCGTTTTCAGCGCGTACGGCGTGAGATCAATATTGACGCCCTTCGAACTGACCGGCAGAGCACCGCCGTTGACGCTCACTTTTTCGAGTACGTTGACCTGAGCTCCCACAGCGACTCCTTGCAGTTTTGTGAAGTCGGCAGCAGACATCAGACCCGCAGCATCAGCCGTGGCCGGACCATACGTCGTGTCCTGCGCCGGGATACCAAGAGCCGTAATGTCACCCTTGACGACCTTCGTCCCTAGAGTGACGTGCCCGTTACCGTCGGTCGTGATTTTGTAGAGACCCGCCGCAAGAGCGCCTGCCGTCACGGTCGGATGGACATAAACGGGCGTCTCCACGTCATTGATCTGGATGTTCCCGTTCGTTTCAGAGTTTTCGACCTTCGTAGCCTGAGCCGCAATACCTTGCAACTTGGCGAAGTCTTCCTTGCTCATCAGACCGTCTTTCTGAGCCGTTGCAAGCTCATAGATCGTCTGCGGCATCGTCACCGTTGCGAGAGTTGCACCAGAGACGCTCTTCAGCGTGATCGTGCGCCCCTCGATTGTCATCTGCCCGGCAACGACCGTTTTCAATTTGCTGTCGTAATGAGTTAACCCTTGCTTATCCAAAAAAGCGTTCAAATTACTCATTTTTCTCACTCCCTTTACGATTTAAAAAAGATTGTCAATGAAAGAGTTCTCAATGCTTTCGACGCGAGCCCCTTCGCCCGGTTTACCGGGCTCTCCAGGTTTTCCGTCTGCCCCATCCTTGCCCGGAGGTCCCTGAATTCCTGGAACCTCTACTGTGACAATCTTTGGGGCAATATCGCTACATTGACCTTCGATATAGATTTCTTCAGTTAAAGCAATTTTTCTGCGAAACTTTTCACGTCTTAGGCTTGCATCTGACACGGGTCACCTCCGGAGAAACTTTGATTTTCCCTTCGAGAATCCTTGTGATTGCACCGTCCGGGGACTCAAGCTCAATGTCATAAAGCACCGTATCGCCTGGATATTGCTCGGTGTTTGCGTGATTGAACTTCGCTGTGATTTTCCCGGCAGGCCCATCAATAAGAAGGCGACCATTACACGTTGTCAGCGTATCAATAGCCGCCTCGCTGAATGCGTACCGGCGCACCTGCATGGCAGCCGAGTACCCACTCAAATCAATCGGTCCACTCTTATCTCGCAAGACGAAATAGACAACCTTGTCCGAACCTTGATCGAGAGAAAAGTTGTGAACAGCAGCCATTCCCTCACCTCCTTCAACTCAAGCCATAGTCAGGCTTTTCAGGAGTACGATCCCTTTGATCGCCAACGTCCTTCGAGAGATTGACCGAGATCGTTCCGTCTGCTGCAACATCGACGTTCTTGCCGATCTTGATGTGGCCCAGCTTGTCAGCAGTTGCAGCCGTCAGTTCGTGGACGATGCCAGTTGCGGCAGCGCCCGTCTGGTCGACGGCTTCAGGAGCTCCGCCCGCACCCGGACGGATCAACTTCCCCGCATTCTGGGCGGCCATGAGGCTCTTGTATGCCTCGTCCGCGACTGCCACCTTGTCGGCGGGCATAACGTCCACAGACACAATCTCCGTGCAGTAAAAAGCGCGTTGAGACGCGCTGTAGTAGTAAGCCATCCTGTCCTCTCCTTTCAGAATCCGAGCGCCATCCAGAGCGCCTGGACCTTTCCGTTTGCGTTGTGCTTGAAGGTCGTGTTCCCCTTCGTCAAACCAGTGGCAACGAAGTCCGCAGCAACCTCACCAGTAGGCGTCGCGTTCGCGAAAACAGCGCTCGTCGGGAAAGCAACTGGGAAGGCAACAACGGTCGAGCCATCGGATGCAATCGAGGCTTTTCCCCACTGCACGATCAAACCGTTCGGCAACTTCTGAAAGCCGCTGTCGCCGTGATTCTTCAAGAAGGCAGAAAGCAAGCCAAACGGCGTCACTGCCTTTGTGTTGTCCTTGCCAGCAAGCACTTCCGCAGGCACCGCGATGCGGATCAAACCGGTGCGGCTTTCCGTCGATGTTCGTGCGCTCAGGCTCTTCGGCGTGACAGCACGCGTTCCATCTGTTCCCGCGATCGTTTCTTCATTCGTCGCAAGTTCAACGACACCGAGAGTCGTGGTCGTCGCCGGCGGATTCAGGAAGTTCGTATCTCCGAACGCGATTGAATCCGCAGAGAAGTCCGTCACAGCAAGGTCAATCGCGAGCAGAGCCTGCGACTGCGAAGCCTTCTGGATGATCGGAACCGTCTGCGAACAAACAGCGAAGAGCGTTCCACTTGCCGTGTAAAGTCCGACCTCGTAGACCGTGTAGGCCTCGGCCGAATCATCGCGGGCTGCAAGGTGGATGACGTTGTCTCCAACCGCACCGCCTGCGATGGTCGTCAGACGCTTGAACTCTTCCTTCAGAGCCGTCATGTCGCCAGTCGGCGTGTATTGCCCCGTGCCGTAGCCCACCTCAGTAATGACGATGGGCGCGAATCCTCCCTGCTCTGCCTCAACAACTTCGGCAAGACCGGCGTCAGTAATCAGAATTGTGTTGGCCATTATTCGGCACCTCCTTGTTTCGCAAGAGCAGCCGCCACCGCTGCATCCACAACGGCTTTCAGCGTTGCAGGCGTGATGAGCTTCGTCGTCGACGTGCCAACTTTCGCTTCCTCAACTGTCGCAATTCGCGCATCGAGTGCAGCCTTTCCAGTCGCAGGCGTCATTGCCTTCAGAGCGTCTGTTCCAGCTGTAGCTTCAACCGTAGAGGCGATCTGAATCATCCCCCTGGCTGCTTCGCTTGCGTCCGGTGTCGCCTCATCGACGACAGCCTTTAAGCCCGCAGGAGTAACGGCGCGTTCTTTGTCCGTCCCTGCCTTTGCCTCAGCCTCTGTCGCCAGTTCGACAAGCCCGTCTCGTCCAGTCGTAGCTTTCAAGCCTCGAAGGCCGAGAGGCGTCACATAGAGCGTCCCGGACTTCCCTTCAATCGTTTCCGCTTCGGAAGCAGCCGCGCCTTTCATGGTCGCAGGCGTGAGAGCAGCCGCGCCTTCCGTTCCCGCCTTTGCTTCGGCTTCCGATGCTGTGCGGATGAGACCCGCACGGTCTGCGGTAGAAGTCAAGCTCTTCAGACCGGCGGGCGTCACAGCTCGCTGCGAATCGGTTCCGGCCTGCGTTTCTTCGTCAGTAGCAAGCTCAACAATCCCCGCATTCGTAGTTGTTGCAGCAGTGAAAGAGAAAGACACGTCGCCGAAAGTTATGTTCCCGGCATTCACGCCTTCGAGCTTCATGTCGATAGCAAGCAGAAGATTGCTCTTCTCCTGCTTCTCAATGATCGGTACGTTCTGCGAGTAGACCGCGAAAAGCGTCCCATCAGAAAGGAAAAGCCCGAACTCGAACACTTCATACGAGCCCGGGCCGTCATCCTTGCACGCGACGTGAATCGCGTTGTCGCCTGCTTGCCCACCTTCGAGGATCGGCATGCGCTTGACTTGAGCTTGTAGTTGTGTCTGCTCCTTGGTTGGAGTGTATTTGCCGGTGCCGACGCCGATTTCCGAAATCGTGACGGCGTTCGTCCCGGTCTCTTTTGCGTTGATGACGGCCTGAATACCTGCCGTCGTCAAAACGATGTCCATAGGAATCCCTCCTTATTTTGCAAGCCCGACGAGCGAGCGCATCGCGATAGGTCGTGCCCCGACGAAAATGCCGACTGCCGCATCGATGTCACGGCTGACAATTTCTTCAGAGCGAATACGCGCGTAAGCTACCGGGCGCAGATAGCCGTCGATCCCGAGCCCGCCATCCAGCTGACGAACGAGTACGAATGTGTAGTGCGAACGGACCGGTTTCGCGTCGTCGACGAGCGCGAAAAGGTCCTCCTGCATTTCGGCATCAAGCGTGCCGTCGATGTTTCCAAGCGTCGCCTGAATCTCGAAAGTGTGCGGAGTTCCCTTCGGCTCCATCTGCCACCACTCTTTAATGGTCGCAGCCGATCCAATCGAAGAAACCGCATCCTTGACAGCACGAAGCGTCCCTTTCTTTCGCTTTTCACGCACAACGTTTTTCAGGACGCTACGCTTCAAAGCAACGGGCCACGAATCACGCCAGACGCTCGCATCCCACCCGTAGGCGACATGATCGAGCTGAGTGCTCGTGAGTTTGTCAATGCTGACGTAAATCGACGGAAGATCAACCGCCGCCGTCATATCGAGCAATTGCTTGTCGAGCGCCGTCGCGCTGTGTCTGACGTTGTCGTCTTGAGCAATGGAATCAGGAAGTAAGTCGCTCAGCCTTACCTCCGCAAGCCCCTTACTCATCCTTGTAGCCCTCGTAAACGATCTTCACGCCCGTGCATTGCGCTACCTGGTCGCTTTCGAGCTTCTGGAAGTCAGCAGGCTTCATCGTCTGATTGTCGATGCGCGAAGCTCCCGCCTGCATGACGTACTGAATGAGCCTTGCAGGAAGAATGTCGCGACCGATTTTTCCTTGCTGCCAAACGCGGTATTTCTCAACCGCCCTTTCGACATCAGCTTTGATCTGCTCGGCGCGCGAGCTATCCTCGCGACTGATCCAATAGTGAAGCTCAAGCTCGTAATTCACGGCCTTCGGCGCAAGCACCTTCACGAAGTCCGTCAACGGGCGGATCGTTTCATCGCTCAAGTACGCCGCGATTTGCTCCAACGTTTCCTGAGACGGCAATTCGCCGCCCGCAAGAAGCACATAGACATCGACCTCGCCAGGTGTCGGGGAAGTAACAGAAACATCAAGCACGGAGCTCGACACGCTCTTCGCGTGGTAGATGTACGCCTTCTCTGGCCCCGCAACCGAAAAGCTGTTCGGAGCAAGCCGAATGCGTTCAGCAAGAGATTCGTCGCTTTCGGCTTCCGATCCGCCCGTCGAAATCGTTGTGTTTTCAGCCTTTGCAACGAACGTCATCGGCTTGACGATGGTGTTTATCTGACCGGCAAGGTAGTCGTTGCCGACCGTCCCCGCAACGGTGCAGGATGCCGTGACGCTCCCTTCGAGCTTACCTTTCTCAATATTGAGCTCATGGTCCGTTGCGAAAGTCACAACGCCGTTCGTCACCTCGGTTCCTGCGGGAATCGTGTAGACCGTCGCCAGAGCCTGCGAAAGCGTGAATTTGATCGTCGTGACGGCCTTGCTTTCAGAAAGACGCGTAACGCTCAAAAGCGTGCCGAGTGCATCGAGGTAGCCGTCCTGAGCATATGAAAGCAGGTTCTGCTGCGCCGCCAGATTCACAGCCGTGCGCTGTTGAATGATGACGGCAGCAAGGCTCAAAAGGTAGAGTCGTACTGGGTCGCCCGCCGCGAGGGTTCGCCCACTTGCTTGTTCGTACCCAGTGATAATCTCGGCCTTGATGGTCTCGGCGTCCGTTTCAAGGAATTCAACCGCCGGCAAGTGCCAACGGGGAATTGTTTCAGCCATGTCTTATTCCTCCTCTCCGATTTGCACAACAACGCGCGGTTTCAAAATGCCGTCCATTGCGCTCGCAGTGTCCTCGTCAAAGTCGACAGACACGACCGTTGCTCTTGGCTCGTACTCCTCAATCGCGTCAATCACCTCAGACCGCATCAGCATCTTTGCAACCGGCATTGGTTTGTCGATATGCGCCCACGTCAGCCCGAAGTCTCGGTCCAGAGGAACGGAGCCCTTACGCGTGCTGAGGATCGTCCGCACGTTCTGCAGAATCTCTCGCACCTCGTCCGACGGCGCGAAGTCAACTTGACTTGATAGCGTTACTGTGTATTGAGCCATTTACGCCGCCTCCTTCAAGGTGATGCTGACCTCTGCCGACACGCAGATGCCAAAGTTGTTGTGATACTTGCGCTCCTCACCAATCGACTCAATGACGAACTTTCCAAGGTAGTCCGGCCCGATGAGCAAGCGTTCCGGCTGCTTCTTTTCGAGCATTTTCTTGAGCATGATGAGTGCCACCAGAGGCGGCGTCCCGAGCGAGGAGTTCAGCTGAATATTGAAGCTGACCTCCGTGAGCCCTGGTCCGATGTACTCAAGCTTCGGCTTCTTACCGATGATCTCGTGCGTCGCCCATCTTGCGCTGCGCGAGACAGACAGGTCCTTGAAGGTGTAAACGACAGCGCTGCTGCTGACGAACGGGACCTTTCCAAACAGTCCGGTTAAGCTAAAACCAAGGCCCATTTCATCGCCTCCTTACAGCGGCGGACTCGTCGGAGAGCCGTCGCCTTGTTCTTGGTGTTTGTGGTTCATCAGACTGATGCCGCCTGCGACCACATCGCTCGACGCATCGATCTGGCCTTCCAGATTCATGTTTCCGGACACCGTTACGGCCGCACCGCCTCCACCGCTAACAGCGAGGCCGCCCTTCCCTGTAATGAGTCCAGTGACGTTCAGCACACCAGTAATGTCCGTTTTCGGCGTGTCAAGCGTGACGCTCGACGACGCATTGACCGTCGCAGTTGTGCAGTTGATCGTGACGGCATTCGGCACCGTGATGGAGCCGTCCAGGCGGTTGAAAACAATCTCCGTGCCTTCGATCGTCACCGTGAGCTTGTGCTCCTGACGGTCGTAGCAGACGCGCGTGTCGTCATCGAAGACAACCGTGCGCCGGTTCTCGGTCGATTCCGGAGGCGTTACTTCGCCCGCGTAAATCGACCCAATGATGACGCCGTCCTCCTGGCCTTCACCGAAGAAGAGAACGATCGTGTCCTCCCCAATGTCCGGCATCGCGAAGTCGTGATTCTTGAGCGTGTTGCGCTGCAGAACGGGGAGGTCATACGAAACGATGCTGTCCTCGTCGTCGAAAACGACGCGAGCAGTACATTTCGCAGGATCGATGCTCGATACCTCACCGATTTTGATGAGGCTCTGCACATCAGGGACTTTCCAAAGTGCGTCCATGCCGCACCTCCTCAATAGTTGTTGTTGACGCGCCGGACTGACAAAGACGTCACGTACCCGCTCGTGCTGACGCTGTGCGACGCGCTTTCGATGATGAACGCCCCATCGAACGACCCGAAGCCCTTCAGATTGATGACGACACCCGCCACAAGGGACGTGTCGCCGACAAGAGAAAGGCTGCCGGTCATCTTCCGAAGGTTGAGCTTGCGAAGCGTTGCTTTAGCGATCCGCTTCGCTTCGGAGATCGAAGTCGCACGCTTCTTAACCTGGTATTCCTGACCGTCGTCATCGGCGTCCGGATCGACGTAGGTGTACGTCATGACGGCAGGATTTTTCTTCTCAGGAACGGCGTCGATGTCATACTCGTTCGACGTGTAGCCGCCTGCGGAGGACTTCTTCTTTTCCTTAGGGTTGCGGTATGAGATCGTGCAACTCTTGTACGTCTCAGACTGCTGCGACTCGAAGTCCCACGAAAGAATGTCCGAAACGCCCAGCGTGAGTGTTTTGACCGGCTTCTTCTTCTCGTAGAAAGCCTGGTCGAAGATCACAATCTGCGAGTCCGTCACCTTGATCGAAAGCCCGGCGTCTTCACATAGGCGCGAGAGAAACTTCAAGTTGCTTTCTGCCTTCTGATCCTGTCGGTCGTAGCTCGGGTTCTCCTTCGAATCAAAGAGGAGCTTGACTTTCGCGGCCGCCGCTATCTCCTGAGCGATGCCCTTGAGCGTTTTCTTTTCCCATGCCTTTGTCACCATCTTTCGACGGATCGGTGTATTCATCGGGATCGACACGGCCCGCATCTCGAAGACACGAGGCGAGCCACTGGTGCGGAGAGAATCGACGAAGAACTTCCCGCAGAAAAGCTCGCGTCCCTTCTTCCCGTCAACCGTCCCAGATGCGATGTAAGCGCGGACGACTTCGCCGCCGTCCGGCTTCCACTTGCTTGCCCACTTTCCCGTCGGGTCTTTGAGCGTGAGGCTGATTTCGTCTGCTTCATTCGTTTCCTTGTCGTCATAGGAAAAGGAAAGAAGATCAGGCAGAATGTCCTGCGTCACCGAAGTGCCGGCTTCGGTGAAGAGGAGCCTCAAATAGGTCTGGATAGGTCCACTCATCGCGTTCCCTCCGTACGCTTCCAGGGCGGTAGATTCTCAGCAAACTCTGCCGATTCCGTGTCAATGTCCGGCACATTGAGCACAACGCCCGCACTGAAGAAAACCGTCTTCCGGTGCTGTAAATTCGCGCGGATCAACTGGTCCATCAACGCTTCGGAGCCATAGACTCGTTTGGCGATGATGTCCCAGGTGTCCTGTGCGACGGTCGTGTATGTCTTCACGTCACCGCCTCCTTATGCAAAAGATAGACGCTGCTGATCCGCCAGAAGACGGCGCAGGTCTTTTTCAAGCTGTCGGCGACCTTCATCAAGGCCGCGCTTCACGCCTTCGTAGGCATCACCAGAGCCGCCCGAAACGTTGATGACAGGAGCGAAAGTGACTGTGATGCCGCCGCCCATGCCGACCCCGGCACCGAGCATGTTCGAGAGCTTCGACAGCGGAATAACCGCCTCAGGCTCCCCACCCTCGCCGATATTGGCAAGCGTTGAGCGCGTTGCGATGCCGCCTTCAGCAAGTTGCGGAATCTTCGGCAAGTTGACGCCGAAGGTCTCACCGCCGAACTTTGGCACCCACTTCGGAATGTCCACAGAAATCCCGTTGATTGCACCGATTGCGCCGTTGACGAGGTTGATGACCCCGTTGATCGGCGCTTTCGCAATCCCTTCAAGTGCCTGAAACGCATTCGAAAAGATGCCCTTCACGTTCTCCCAGGCAGCAGACCACTGTCCGGTAAAGACATTTTTCACGAAGCCGATCAGGTTCGAGAAGACGCCCCAGACGTTTTTAGCGACACCAGCGACAATCGCAAAATTTGCCTTCACGACCGAGGCGATATTCGGGAAGTTCGAGGAGAACGAATTCCACAGCTCGACTGCCTTCGCCTTGATCGTGTCCCAGTTTTTGTAGACCGCAAGCCCCGCACCAACGAGCAACGTGAAGGCCGTAATGACGACCCCCACAGGATTCGCACGCATCGCGCCATTAAGCAATAGCATCGCTGTTCGCATCAGCTTGGCCGTTGCCGTCGCTGCCGTCACAGCAATTTTCCAAGCACCCATCGCAAAGGCCTGAGCCTTCGATGCGACCGTCGCAAGAACAGTGCTGTTCCTCATCAGCGTGATTGCCTTCTGGACGTTCAGGAAGCCCTTGTACATTGAGATGACGGGGCTCGCCAAAAGCGCGAAGCCAAGGCGTAACGCATGAAAGGCAGCCACAGAGCCGAGGATCGCGCCCCCGACCTTCATGGCCGTCAGGATCAACGACTGGTTCTCACTCACCCACTTGATGACACCCTCGCTACTTTTCACGAAGGCTTCCGCCGACTTTCGGACAGCGGGAAGAAGAGCCGTCCCGATCCCACCGGCGACTAGCTTGACCGCGTTACCTGCAATCTGCAAGGAATTCGACGTTGTGTCGGCACGAGACTGAAACTCTTTCAGCATTGACCCTGCATACTGCGCAGGATCGGAAATCATCGCGAAGTTGCCTGCAAGCAAGTCGCCCTGCTTGGCAAGCGTTGCCACCGCAGACTTCACGCCCGCCTCGTTACCGAAGAGAGCACCGATGATCGAAGACTTCTGGTCTTCTCGTAGACCGTTGATGCGCTTGAAAACGTCCTGAATCGCCTTCTGGGCGTTTTCGGAGTTCGACGTCATCATGTGCGCCATCTTGCCCGCATCGATGCCGAGCTCTTCCATCGCCTTCTTCTGCCCCTTCGTGGCGCCTTCACCAGACGACAGAGCGTTGATGAAAGACATCATCGAAGTCGAAGCGACTTCGGACGACACGGACGCCGATCGGAACGAGCCAGCAAGGGCCGCAATCTGTTTCTCATTCATCGCGGTCAAACCCTTGAGAGCACCACCGGAGCGAGCAAGAACCTCGACGACGTCCTTCGCGGAAGCAGAGGTCGTATTGCCGATTTGATTGACGATGTCAAACATCGCCTTGCTCTGCTCGATGTTGATGCCCATCTTGGACTGAATGTCCGCGTATGCAGCACCGACCTCATCGCCCGTCATATCGAAGGCGATTGCCATCTGGTTCTGAATCTCAACGAGCTTCAAGGCTTCGTCGGCAGTCTTGGCGATGCCGGACTGAAAGGCATTCGCCGCCATCGCCGTCATGTCTTCGGTGCTCTTCGCGTATTGAAGCGAGAGCTTCTGGATGCCGTCAAAGACTTGCTTATAGTCGTCCGAGAACTTTCGAAGCTCAGCCTGTTGGTCTTCAAAGCTCATCGCCTGCTTGACCGGAGCGCCTGCGGTTGCGGCAACCGTAGCGCCAATGCCCATAAGAGCGCCCGCGCTCGAAGACCGCATTTCGCTGGCCTTATCCTGAGCGCCCTGAGCTTTGCTCAATCGCTCGTTGATCTTGGCGAGCTTCTGCTGCGCTGCACGAGCCCTGTCGGCCGACTGTGCGAGCGCATTTTGTCGTTCGATAAGTGTCCTCAGGTGCGTGCCGGTCGTTCCCATCTGACCGTCAAGTTCGCGCAGAGAGGATCGATTCTTATCAAGAGCCTTCTTCGACTTTTCAAGGGCGGCTTTCGCCTTGTTGAACTCGGAGACCATCTGGACTGACGGCTCCTTGGTCGAACTCATTGCTCTCCCGAGTGCTGCGACCTTTTCTTTCGCCCGGATGTACTCTCGTGAGCTTTCGCCAACAGCCTTGCGTGCCTTTACGAGACCGTCCATCTTTGCGGCTTTCGCGTTCAGCGTAGAGAGTGAATCACCCATGCGGGCGACGGTCTCTTGCCCTTTCTTGAAGGTGTTCGCGAAGTCTCCGGAAAGCTTCCCCGCGATCTTGAAGGCAATGTCGTAAACCTTCGACATGAGGTCACCTCCTTACGAAAAAAGGCGGTTGCCCGCCTTATTTTTTCTTCGCCGCCCGAGCTTCTGCTTCGAGCTGCTTTGTAATCGTTCTGTTCCATGATGCAAGCTCAATCAACGGCTCTTGCATCCACTCAAGCGCGCCACCTTTCATAACGCGCGCAATGGATACCGCCGCAGACTTGACCTCGTCGTCAGGATCAGACCGTTCTGCAAAGCCAATCAGCCCAACAAAAAATTCATGACCTCCTGGCCGATCGCGCAGTAGTCCTTCGCGGGCAACCCGTCCATAAACTCAATCGGTTGCTTCGCTGCCTTCGCGGCAAGGTAGACACAAAAGTCAGTGTCGGACGCCATCAGCGGCGAGAAGTTCCCTGCGCGGGTCCACTCACGTTTTGCGGCAGACACGTCCTTTCCTGTGAGCACGTCGAGATTGATCTCGATTTCCGTGTACTTCTGGCCTTCGAACTCGTATTCCTTCGAGAGGATGTACTTCATGAGATTCACTCCTTTATGTTGGGATTGCCGGGGCACGACACGTGCCGTCCCCGGCGTTGTGCTTTACGCCAAGCCCAGGTCCTTTCGAACACTGGCGAGCTTGTCTTCACCGTCAAACTTAGCAATGAAGTTGTACTTGTCGATTTCGATGAGTTCCTTGCCATTCACAAGGACCTTCATGTAAATCACCTCAAACTCGGTTTCGCTGTCCGTCGTAGAACCGACTTCGAAAGAACCGAGCGAGACGCTCTTCGGCGTCGCACGCAGAGAAACGCGCACGGGAACGGACGAATATTCGCCGAGCGCTGCGTCATAGACCTGCTGCGATCCGCGCAAGTCAAGCGCATGCGCCTTTTGGTTCGCGAGCTTTGCAAGTTCGGGCGTGATGGTGCGCCAAGTGAAGGTCGCAGTCATCGAACCGAAGTGGCCGAGAATCGGACTCTCAACTTCGCCAGCAATGCCGGCTCCGCTGACCGTGTCACTCATCGCCTCAATGGACGGGAGGTCCACATTCGCGACGCCGAGCAAGTCGTTTCCGTCGTTGTAAACGCGGAAGTTAATCAGGCGCTCGGGCACCTTGTTTCCAGTTGCCATAATTCAAGCCTCCTTTTATTCAAACAGCGTCGAGAGATAGCTCGCGTCGTACTCAAGAATGAAATCAATCTCGCGATTCGGTGACGGCGGCGTCACGTAAACGTGGAAGCGTGCGATGCCGTCCATCAGGTCCGTCGTCGAGTTTTCGCTCTCAAGGAACTCCACGCGACCACCGAGGATGTACTGACGAGCCGCAAGCCCGTTGAGCCAAATGTTCGCACTGTCAACAATCGTGTCGACCTGACGGCGGTTCAACGGCGCATCAACGCGCTGCCAGAAGGTCTGCACAAGCGTGTTGCCGACCCAGTTGAACATTCTGCGCACCGGAATGAAGGAATCCTTCACGTCCGTGTTGCCCGGGTAGCAGGCCATGCGGTTGCCCCAGCACACCCAACCGCCGATGAAGTTGAGCGCCGTCACGACGCCCTGGCCGTTCAGATAAGCGCCATTTTCAGGCCCTAGCCAGACTTCCTTGCCGTTCTCAAGGACCGTGGAAGTCATCTGGAAGTTCTTATTGGACGGGCTGACATACGGCGTGCTGTCGTTGTCACCGTCCACCTTGCCGATAAGGCCCATGAGCTGAGTACTCATGTGGTACGCCGTGCCAGACAGGGCAAGCATCGGCCAACATGCGACTTGCGCCTCATCAACAACATTATTGTTGTTCTTCCATTCGGCGACCTTCGAGTATGAATCGACGGTGTCGGTCGGCACGTCGATAAGAGCGATCGCACGGAAGTGTTCGTTGATATTGACAGCCTTGGCAGCCATCACAGCCGCCACTTCAGGATCGCTCGAATACTTCGGAGCAACGATCTGACCAGGGACAAGGCGGAAGCGCGGGAAGCACTCGCCAACGAGTTCAAGGCCGCTCTTGGCGCCGTCGACGGAAACGCCGCCGATGATTTCCGACTTCGTAACAACAGACGGATCGAGCTTCTCGGCCGCCAAAGTCAGCGACGCGCCAACCGGCACCTTGAAGTTGTCATCGTCCTTCTTCGAAGTGATGACCAGATGCCCCGCATCATTAAAGGTCGCGACGAAATCCGTACCTTCCTGATAGGTCGTCACGTCCTGAGAAAGCTTTAGAGTCGACAGGATGATGCCGGTCTCAGCAATCGTTGCAGATCCGGTCTTCGAGTCAAGCGTCACCGTCTTTGCCGTCGCCGTCTTCTTGTGCTTCGTAGGATCAAGCACGTTGACAACGATGATCGGTGCGACGCCAAAGAGAGCGAACTGCGAATAAATCGCCTCACTCAACGTGAAATCGTACTTTTTCAGACCGCTTGCGCCGTCCTCTACCGGCGGCACGTAGCCGAAGGCAGCGACAGCCTCGTCATACGAGTAGCAGAGAACGGGCTTATTGACGTTGGTCGGATCGGTCATATTGACCGGAGCAGTCCCGACAATGAAAGGAATGGCCGCCTCAACCTGCACCGGCGGCAGGATAGAAGTCGGCACTTCGGAGATTTTTACCCCGTGGTTGTATGCCATGTTATGACCTCCTTAGAGTTCATTTTTCAATTGCTGAACGTAGGCGTTCAGGATGTCGCCCCTCACGCCGATACGCTTTCGCGCTGTCGCCAGTTCAGATACCGGGACAAAGAGACCACGCAGGGCCTCACTTTTTTCGCGCATCGATACGATGTGCGGAGGAAACTCCCCAGCACGGAACACCGCATTGCGCATCAGTGCACCACCGCCAAGAGTCGGGCCGATATAAACGACAGCCTTTCCCTCGCTGGTTTGCGCCTTTTTAGTTGTGGGTTTCTTCGTAGTCACCAGAAGTCCTCCTCCTTATCAATTGGCTGTGGCGTGCGGATGTCCCACGCCGTCTGCATGTCGAGTTGCCAGTACGGGTAGGGCTGTTCCGCATAGGTGCTCCACTTGATCGGGTGTTGCAACCTGTACCGATTAGCCAGGGTCATCCCCGGCAAGGAGCACAGCGCAGTGCGAATGCGGGACATGACGTTCAGGCAGTACTCGTGCCCGTCGTACTCTTCGGAGTAGGTCCCGACAATGATCGAAACCCTCACCTCGGTTGAGTCTTGGTCTGTCGCACCTTCGTCGGCTCGGACAAGAACGAAAGGAAAGTCGTCCCTCTGTCCGGTACGCTTCGGCGGCAGATACCCGTTGACGACCTGCGGAGCACGAAGATCGCCCTCTGCAGAGCCGCGCTCTGGTTTCGTTGGAAGCGAGAAGTTCTTCACGGCCTCCGCGACCAGCTCACGGATCGCGCGTGTCAGTTCGTTTTCGACCATCCGCATCACCCCTTGTGTTTTGTGTATTTGTTGATGTTCCCACCGCCGAGGAGATAGCCGGTTTCGTGATCCAGACGCTTGAGGAAGGTCTCCTGCATCGCCTTTTCGACGTTGTCTACGACCTCGTTATTCCCAGACAGCACCGGGATTGCTGGACCATAAACCTCTTGCACAGGAAGCGAACTTGTGCCCAATCGCTGAAGAATCCTTCCGCGATAGACAAACGTTTTCCCCAATGGCTTCAAACCTCCCCGTGCCTTGACGGCGACGCGCACCGGCTTTCGTGCATTGCCGGTCGTGTCGGCTTTCGGACGAGTCTTGTAATTCACCAACGGAATGCGAGGCCCCTTACTCGTGACCAGCGTTTCAAGGTCTGAACGCGTCGCCTTATGGATGGAGAAGTTACGGCGCACCGTTGAAGCCTTGATCGTGTACTCCTGCCGGATCGTTGAGACCGCGGCAGAGCGTCCGGCAGTGGCCGCACGATTCATCGAGCGACTGATGGCGGCCTCGTATCCGTTCGGAACTTCCGAGAGCAACTTGGCCGCCTTCTCAAGAGCGTTCTTGTACCGCCCCTGTCCGTCGGAAACGATGACCTCTAATGGTTTACTCATTGCTCATTCGCCTCCGTCACAATGACGAGCACGCCGCCCTCATTGCTGACGGACTTGACAAGATGAAGCGCGCCGTCGATGTTGAGAAGCTCGCCCTCGACAGGCGTTTCAATCACGCCGACTTCGACGTATATCGTCAGTTGGTTGACAAAAACGCCAAGGTATGAATCGTCGCCGTTCGCCTGCGTGATGATCTTGTCGAGAATGCAAGGCACGATCTCGTGACCGATTTCGTGCTCTTCGGCAAACTCGTCCAAATTGATGAAGACGTTCTGCACGTCAGCAGCAACGAAATCCTTGAAGGCGCTCATCCCGCCACCTTCTTCGTTGTGCGACGCTTGACAGGTTGCTTGACTTCCACTTCTGGCTCTTCTTCTGCTTCGGGAATCGGAGCAAAAGCAGCTTCCGGCGTCGGCAATGGAGCTTCTTCGACAGGGTCGTCCTCGACCTCATTCACGCCGACAAGCGCCAGATTTTCCTTGAGAAGCTGAAGGCCGACCGTCTCGTCAACCTCGATCTCCTCACCTGCCGTGTAGCGTTTACCGGAAATGAGAATGTTTTCTAAAAGAACAACTTTCATTTCTGTCCCTCCTACGAAAAAGGGCAGGTCGTATTGCCTGCCCTAATTCGATTTTTGTCGCTCTTAAGCGAGAGCTTCGATGACGTGGAAGCCGTGAATCTGCTGAATGATCGGCAGCGGACGGCTCTTGATCTGCACGATGCGACCGGAAGGATTCGCACGCTGGACCCAAGAGTCCGGCACACGAGCACCTTCGTAGAACTTGATCGCTTCGTCACCTGTCAGCGCAACAAGACCGTAAGCGAGCATCGTCTTGGCGTTCGGGCTTGCGAGCATGCAGAGTTTTTCGGGAACCATCGGCTGTTCCTTGCCGGCGTCATCCGTGTACCACTCGTCATAAGAGTAGATGTCAAGACCGGAGTCCTTGAGATAGCCCCAGTACGTCACGCCATTCGGCAAGTGCTGCGGATCAATCGCGCCCATGTCGACGCGACGAGTATCGAGCTGATTGGCAGTCGTGAGCTTATCGAGGATCGTATCAAGCACCTTCGAGCCGCAGATCAGCTCGTGCGGCGTAAAGCCGCCGGACTGAATCATCGTGCGACGAAGCGTACGAAGATCGCCCATGATCTTGGCAGCGTCAGCAGCGTCCCACTTCGTTTCAAGAGTGGTCTTCGGCTGTTCCTGCATTTCAAGGTGAGCCCAATAGTTCAGCACCTCATCGTAGCCTTCGCCCTTCACCGTCACCTTGCCAGTGAAAAGAGCCTCGGCACACATGACTTCCTCACGACGCGTGATGATGTCATCAAGGTCGGACAGGTCCTTGCCGAGAATTTCGGCAGCGCGCTGCGTCGGGCTCTTGGCGGAGTAGATCGTTTCACCAGGCAGACGCTTCAGCATGTCTTCTGCAGTCGTCACGCGCATCGGAGAAACTTCCGGCGCTTCGTAGCTTTCAGTGCGGAAGCCTTCACGCGTCAGGACGACACCGCCCACCTTCGGGTTGACGAACGGCGCGACCTTGCGACCGCCTCGACCGATGATGTCAAAGTCGATCTTCTGCGTGTTGAACGTAGGACGATTCGTAAAGTAACGATCGCGCAGCCACGTGGAATTGCTCTTCTGGCCTTCCTCGACCATCGCGAGCATAGTGCGAGTAGTAAACATATCCATTGTTGTCCCTCCTGATTAGATGCTCTTCTTGAAGAAGATGCCGACCTTTCGAGCAGACGGCTTGAAGTCCGCAATCGCAGCACTGTTTTCCGTCTTAAAACTCAGAGCGTCTTCGTTGAACTCGCCCGTGAGATAGACGGGAGCGCTCTTGTCAGCGGAAGCCGTGTCCACATCCTCCGCGAGCACGGCATAGACCTCAGAAATGGTCGTCTTGCCTGAGTCAACAGTGCAAAGATTGCCGTCCTTGTCCAGGAGCGCCCCACGCTTGAGAACACCCTGGCTCTTCTTGATCGTCATGCTGTCGTTAACAACCGGCATGATCTGCGACGCGGCAAACAGGTTGTCCATCGTCGTTTCAAACTTTTCCTGCATAGACATTGATGTGTCCCTCCTTTACTTACGCGCAAAAGCGCGTGCACCGGCTTCAATGACAGCCTTCATTTCGGCGTCCTGCTTTGCCTTTTCTTCGGCCTTCGGATTGAGTCCCTCGTTGCCTTCGGGGTCGATGCCTTCAAGCGCCTTCGCATCTTTCATGCGAGCCGTGAGCATTTGTGCGCCTCGAGCCTTGTCCGCCTTCAGAATCTGCACAGCAAGCGCCTCGGCGGTCGTCTTGCCGTCAAATTTCGCTTTGTTCACGAGGTCTTCATGACCTACAACAGCGATGTCTTCAATTGCCTGGATGCGTGCGCGTTCATTCGTTGCGCCTTCGGCAATAGCTTCGTCGCGGATCGCCTGAACAAGCTCAGGATGTTCCGCTTTCAACGTTTCCAGATTCATCTTGTGAACCTCCTTTTGAACTGCGGATGCCTTGGGCTGTTCCGCGTTAATGAAGCCCTTCGGCGCATTCGCAAAGAAACGCGAATCTGCCTTCAGGCCGTTTAACATAACGAAGCCGCCAGAAGCCGTATTCTTGACTTCCGTCGTTTCATCAATCTCGTCAGCCAGACCGAACTCCACAGCCTCTTCTGCTGTGAAATAGGACTCGGCGTTGACCTTTTCCTTGATCTCATCAACCGCGCGACCGGTCTTTTCGACATAGATGTTGATGAGGTTTTCCTCAAGCTTCTCCATGTCGTCGGCCGCCTTCCTCATGTCGTCCGTGTTCCCCCAGACGCCAGAGCTGACCTTGTGGATCATCATCATTGAGCCCTTCGGCATGATGACCTTCGCACCAGGCACGCTCGTGATGATCGTTGCCGCACTCATAGCAGCCCCATCGATGCGGATGGTGATCGAGCCTTTATGTGCCTTCAGTAACGAATAGATCGAAAGCCCCGTGTACACAGATCCACCGAAGCTATTGACTGAAATCTCAAGCTCGGCATCGGACGGAATCGCGCGGAATTCGTCAAGAAAATCCTTCTCGTTGAATCCGTCATTCCACTCCTTGGACCCGCCGACATACCCGAAAAGATCGATCCGGGCCCTCTTTGCCCCGTCGTCGGTCTTTACGTTCCAAAACTTATTCATCGATTTCCTCCTTCTCCGGTTCCGTCACTGGTTGAGCCGGAGCTGTCGCACTCAGACCGTCTTCTCTACGCATGGCCTCCTCGCGCTTTCGCACCGCGTGAACCTGGTCGTACTTCATGCCAGTAAGCTCAGCCGCCTCTCGTTCGCGAGTGCTGAAGCCTTCATCGACTCGAACCTTCGCGGCATTGGCTTCCTTCAGCGGATCGAGCTGTCCCTGCGCATCGCCGAACCATTCGGCCCCGCACCAGGCAGCACGGATCGCAGGGTCGTCAAAGAATCCGGGCGCTTGCACACGACCTTTCAGAACTGCCTCGGTCAACCACTCCTCGTAAATCGGCTGACAAAAGTTCCCGACAAGCCATTCGCGGCGCATGCGGAACATTTTCCAAGCCTCCAAGAGCGAAGCCCTCGACGCGCTGTAGGACGCTGTGAAGTTCTTCACGAGAAGTTCGTAAGGGATCTCGAGCGCCGCACCAATCTGACGGCAGATGGCGATAACGAAAGGATCAAAGTTCGGATTCGGACGACTCGGGTCCGCAATCTGAACCTCTTCACCCTCATCAAGTGCGACGATCGACCCGTTCCCCATCTCATAGGCGTTAGGATCTTTGTCGACTTGCATCGCCGGATTGAAGGCCGTCGCGAGTGGAGAATCAGGAGTGTTGCTCTTAACGAAGACCGTGAACATGCCGCTCACGACCGCCGCCATCAGCTCGGCTTCTGAATACCGTGAAAGTTGCTTCAAGGCCTCGATGACCGGAGCAAGCATCGGCACCCCTCGGCGCTGTGCAGGACGTTCAACGTCCGCCATGATATGAAGTACGTTCCTTCGCCCGGTCGTCGTCCCGAAGGCAAGCACACGCTTCCATTCCTGCTGCAGGTCTTGACCAATGCGAGGGGTTGCCCCCGGATGGTGCTTTGCTACCCAGTAGGCAACGGTCTCGCCGTACGTCCCGACCTCGATGCCGCCGAGGACATTAGCTGTCGTCGGAGGGTTCAGCGGATCGCACACGCGGTCGGCTTCGATGAGGCCGATTCGCAAGTCGTAGGCGCAACCCTTGCGCGGAATGATCGGCATCGTCACAAAGACGTCACCACTCATCAGCGCAGAAAGGAGCACCAACGATTGAAGCTGAAAGAATGTCTGCCGCCTTTCCGCATCGCAGTTCACGCTTTCAGACCAGAGACGCCATTCGCGTTCGGTGTTTTCTTCCCACTCTTTCGCCTGCTCCTCGGTAAGGCCGAGGAACTTCGCGTCGATCTGGGCGTTCAAAGCAAGCCCGGAGCCAACGACGTTCGTTCGAACGGTCTTGAGTGCGCCGGTTGCAAGAGGCGACCCCATGTAGAGGTCTCGCGATCGATTGCGGAGCGTCTCAAGGTTGTCCACGATGTCCGCGTCCGCGTCGCTTCCGCCAGATAGCCATCCAATAAGGGACTTCTTGGCATATGAGCCACCGTGCCGCGAATAACCCGAATTCAGAATTTCGAGCTTTTTGCGAGCTTCAAAGCGCCTCAACGCGCGCTCAGGACTAATCGCCCTGATTGCTTTGTCAAGCAGATTCATTTGCAAGCCTCCTTACAGGTCGCGAGGAACGGCGCGCATCACACGCGCCCCCTTACGGCCGTTTTCGAGCTTGTCGATTTCGTTGCGCCAGTACTTGATACGAGACGCAATGTCGGAAAGCGATGCCCTCGTCAGACTGCGGGTTCCGATCTTGTAAGACTGACCAGAAGCAACCGCGCGTTCGGCATCGAGCCACATCTTCAGATTCGCGCGGGCCTCGTCTATGGTGATCCAAGACATTTCGATGCCTCCTTTGTTTGTGATTACTTGCAGTTGTTGAAAGTCACGCCGTCTTCACGAACAGCGTCCTCTCCCGTCAAGTCCTGCCAACGCTTGATGATGACGTCGCAGTAACGAGGATCGAGCTCCATTGCTCTGGCTTTGCGGCCAGTGTTTTCACAAGCAATGACGGTCGTCCCGGACCCTGCGAAGCTATCGAGCACGATGTCGCCCTTCTTTGTGGAATTGCCGATCTGGTACTCAAACAAATCGACAGGTTTCATCGTCGGATGATCCCCGTTCCTCAACGGCTTATCGAAGTCGAGAACCGTCGTTTGTTTACGGTCCGAGTACCAGGCATGCCCCGCGCCTTCCTTCCAGCCGTACAAGCACGGCTCGTGCTTCCACTGGTAGTCAGAACGACCAAGAACAAGAGAGTTTTTGTTCCACACAAGGCACTGGCGCACCTTCCACGCGTTGTCGCGGCACGCGCCTCGGAAGTTGTATCCCTCGTTGTCCGCATGCCAGATGTAAAAAGATGCCCCGGGCTTCATGGCGAAGTCCGCAGTAGAGAAAGCGTCAAGCAAGAACTTTCTGAAGTCCTCGTCCGACATGTTGTCGTTCTCAATCGTCAGGGCGTCTTTCGTTTTGCCTTCGTATGCGACGTTGTAAGGCGGGTCGGTCAGATACAGATCGACGCTGCCTTCTTCGCACAAGCGAACAAGCTCATCTATGCGCGTTGAGTCTCCGCATAAAAGCTGATGGTCGCCCAAGAGCCAAAGTTCGCCGGGCTTGACAACAGGGTCTTCAGACGGTTCCGCGATTTCCTCAGCGTCCTGCCCGTGGCTTTCGTCGTCATCAATCGAGCCGGTTCCGTCAAGCAGAAGGTCGAGCTCCTCGTCTGAGAAGCCCATAACGTCGAGGTTGAAGTCAAGTTCCTGAAGTTCGCCGAGCTCGATGCGAAGAAGCTCTTCGTCCCACCCGGCGTTGAGTGCCAACTGGTTGTCGGCAATGCGCAGCGCTTTCTTCTGCGCATCGGTGAGCCCATTCAGGCGAATCGCCGGCACTTCCTTCATGCCGATCGACTTCGCGGCCAATGTTCGACCGTGGCCTGCAATGAGCTCATTGTGTTCATCAATCAAGACTGGGTTTGTAAAACCGAATTCCTTGATCGATTCTGCGACTTGTTTTATTTGCTCGTCGCTGTGCGTCCGGGCGTTTCGCTCGTACGCTTTCAGATCGTCAACGTTGATGTATTCGATCTGCGTTTTCTGTTGTGCCACTAGGCTTCAACTCCTTTACAAGGTGATCCCCTTTGAAAGGGTTCCGCGCGACCTACGCGGAGCGGTCTGCTGCTTGAGTGTCCCGCCGTTCTGGTAGAAATCGGCAAGGTATTCGAAGTTAGGGTTCAGCAATTCGAGTGCGGCAGTAGCGTAGACCGCGCAGTCAAGGGCTTCGTTTCGTTCACGGATTTTCTTCCACGCCATTTTCACGACGCCTTTTTCAAAGTGTTTTTCAAGTACCTCAGCGGTCAACTGCTTGAAGAAGTTTTCAGAAAAGCCCCTGTCCTCCTGCGCCGCATAGTGCGCGAAGTTCGGACCAGGCTCCTGCACGGAAAGCCGGTTCATGACGAGCGACTTTCCGCTGTCAACACCGAGTGTGAAGAGCGTTGCCTTCATCGCGTTGCTTTTCGTCGGCGTGTTGATGAAAGGAACACCGATGCCGCCGCGCCCCTTCACAGAGAAGACGCGCATCCGCTCGCGAGCCTTTGTGTATTGATAGACATTCGTTGTGTAGGTACCGTCACCAGAGTCGACGCAAGCACAAGCAACCGCAACATTGACGCCGTTCGGCATCGAATGCTGACGCTGCAGGACCGCATCGAGCTGTTGCCAAGTTCGCGGATCGTCCGGGCGGCCGTAGAGCACGCGGTGCTCTATGCCCCAACACTCCCGACCGACGCCCCATCCGTAAACGGAGCATTCGAGACGATCGTGCTGAACGTCGATGCCGGCAGTCAGCAGCAAGACGCCTTCAGGAAGCACGCCATTTACCGGATAGCTTTCGCGTCGGTTGAACAGTTGCTCCCAGTTGTCTGCATCGGGATTGATCTCTTCCCACGCTTCGCCGAGCTTCAGGTTCACGAACTCCATGAGCCCGTGCTTGTCTCGGTTGTGGTTCACGGAAACAAACTCATCCACAAGGTCGTGAAGGTTCACCCACGGCGAATAGAGCGCGTTCACGTGATAGCCCTTGATTTTGCTGCCGGGGTTCGTTGCAATCCAACGCCCGCTCTGCAGTAGCTTCGGATCGGGTTTGTAAGCGCCTCTCGTGACGCAGCCGCATTCTGGGCAATGCATACAGGCCGTCATCGGCAGCGCGTTCCCTTCGTCGTCTTTCTGCCAGGTCACGTTTGCCCACTGGAGAATGTGTTCCTCACCACAATGAGGGCACTTGACAAAGAATCGACGTTGATCACTGCGTTCGTACCAGTCGTCGATCTTCGACGCGCCCTTGATGGTCGGTGTGCTGACCAGAATGATCTTTCGGTTTCCGAAGTTCTGAGTTCGCTGAATAGCAAGCTTCAGAGGATCGCCTTCCTTCGTCACTCCGTATCGGTCAACTTCGTCACAAAGAAGAACACGGATCGGACGAGACGCAAGACCTGCCGGTGAGTTCGCGCCGACAAGAGCAAGGTAGCCTCCCGGGAAATGCTTCATGCGAATCGTCGTGCTTGACTTTTTCGCAGAGCCGCGACCGTCCTTTCCCTCTTCGAGCTTGCCTTGCAGGCCCGGGGAGTTTTGGAACATGGGCTCGATGCGCTCCTTTGAGAAAGCCTCCGCCATTTCGACGGTCGGCTGGAGCATGAGCTGAGGAGCCGGCTCCTGGTCGGCGTAGTAGCCCATGATGTTCAGGAGCATTTCTGACTTGCCGAGCTGTGAAGAGCAACACATGACGACGATTTCCGTACGCCTGTCCGTCGCAGAGTCCATAGGCTCCTGCAGGTAGGGCGTTCTGCTCGTTCGCCACATACCCGCTTCAGGAGACGTACCGGAAGCGACGACGCGAAACCTGTCGGCCCACTGGCTCCCAGTCAAACGAGAGATCGGACGACAGGCTTGCGCCCACGCCTTGGACCAAATGCCCATCTCATCCCCCCTTTGCAAAGTGCGAGTCGTTGATTGTTTTCAATAAGTCGCGGAAGATGTCTTCAAGGACTTCCTCAGCTTCGCGCTGCGTTCTGTTTTCAAGCAGCGCCGAATAACGTGTTGGTGCGGAGATCGCGAAGTTTCGGAGCATCGCTGCCGCTTCTCTCGCGTCCGCCTCAACCTCAGCAACCGAGACATATTCGCCCTTGAGCTTTTTGTATTCGAAGTCCTTGATCTTTGCGGTCGCGACCTCTTTTGCGAGCCGGGCCTTGTTGAACGCCTCGTTAACGTTCAGCGCAGACGATATTTGCTTGTCGTCTTCGTCGTCGCTCGTGAACACGTCCGCAGTCTTTCTGGACGTGCGGCGGCTCGCCTTTTTTCGTTCTTCAGACTTGACCAGAGCCTTGAAGGCTTTCAGGCCTTCTTCTAACGGAATCTTTCCGTCGACAAGAGGCAGCTCGCCAGTCTTGCACTTCCCGCTTACGTATGCGGCACTACGTCCGACCTGGCGCGCAAACTCTCGCATGCTGACGCCATCGTTCGCCATGCCAACACCTCATTTTGTTTGGTACTTCCATCTTCACGCGTTCGCGCTTTCGCTTCAATACCGGCAGGCACCGGCAGGCGTAAACCGTTCACGGAAAGCGTAAAGTGAAATGTTCATGAACACCCTTTTGAAAATTGCATCTAGACCGTTTTCGGGGTTCGTCCGACCCGCAGACCTCAAAAAGCCCCGGGAGGACCCAAGCTCTCTCCGTCGCTCATTCGACGCCCCATCACTGAGCGGGCTGAGGCTGAGGTTGAGCCTGCACAGGCGTCTGGCTCTTGTCATCAGTCACAGCATCGTAGATAGCGTTGCCGGCCATCGATCCTGCGGTCGCACCGAAGAGAGAACTCCAGAAGCCACCGCCGGAAGAGGCAGGAGCAGATTGATTCACAGTCTGGTTGATGACGGTCGTGTTCTTCTTCACGACTGTCGTGCGCTTCGGTGCATAGCTCTTCGTAGGAGCAGGACGGGAGAAGGAACGACCGCCGCTGAACCCACGACCACCTCGTGCTTCCGCAGCTGTAGAAACGAAAAAGGCGACCGCAATGGCCGCCACAATAGCTTTCTTCATGCTGTACCTCAGAAGATGAAACAGAAGCCTTTGATTACCGACACAAGGGCCACCAACGAAAAAACAGCAAAAACAAGAGAAGCGACGATTGAGTCCACCTTCTCTTTATTTTCTGCTCTATCTTCCTCTGGCATCTTTTTCAAAACACGGCCCCAAGCCCAATAGATAGGTGCAACGGCAAGAAGCGCTGACACGAACCCAAACACCGGGGCTCCAGCAATCATGCCAACGCCCATCCAAAATTCAGTCATAGAGACCTCCAAATAGAAAAGCCCCCGAGGTTTCCCCCGAGGGCGTCACGCTCTCCCTGGTGTATCGTTGAGACTCTGACACCATCAACGTAACCAAGGAGCTTTTATGTCAGATGCCATTCCTAAGCCACATATCCATAACGTCATCATGAACAGCGCTAAAACATTCACGCTCCACGTGATGGCTTACAGGCAGCTCACCAAGAACGAACTGAAATACTGTTTAGCGCAGTATCTCCAAGCCAAAGGGCTGAAGCAACTTCCGGCTTCGGGCGAAGATGAAGTCACGTCAAACATTGGATTCGATGGCGAGCAATTTCGGCCATTTGACCAAGCAGGTCTTTAATTTGGAAATCAGTAAGCCGCTCCCTGGTGTATTTCACAGGGAGCGACACGCTGATGTCATCGTCAGAAATCGCCCACACCACGACACGCTCTAAGCCAGGATCAGGCTCTTCGTCTACGGGGATCACTTCAGCAATTGTTCCGTTGACCGGAATATCGCCCTTGCCATAATCGCCCATTTTGTTCGCTAATCGGTACGAGTAAACGAACCTTGCCTGTCCCGCGTCGGTATCGATAAAGCGGACACCCTCGAAGTCTCCATCAGCGGCAAGCCCAAGGCGGCGACGTCGGCGCGCACTCGCAGCAACATAGAGCCGAACAAGCCTATCCATAAGCCAGTTGTCAAATCGATCGAACATAGCGACCCTCCGAAAATGAGAAAGGGCGAGGATTTCTCCCCGCCCCGACCTCGGAGCAAACTGCCCTAAGGTAGCGAATGGAAACCGCGCGGGTTGCGCATCGTTGAGAGGCGTGCGCGGTGTTGTTTTTAAAACAAAAAAAGCGGCATCACCGTGGAGGAGATACCGCTTTCTAGAATTGCTGGTGTTTTTCCTAGGCATGGCAAAGCGAGCCTAAAAGACTCGCCCCCCAGCTCGGACACACCGGCATAATTTGATTAGTGAAGTCTATCACGGGACAGCACGTTGTGCAACATGCGCATTGCCAACATGAGATGCTGTTCGTACTTGCGTGGTCGGATGCCTACCACACGACAGGTTATCCAGAGCGGCCGGCTCGGATTCCCATAGGCCTCCTGCAACAACCGCTTCTCTTTTGAATCGAGCATCGCGCTCCATGCCGCCTCGATCTCCACAGCGTCATTGATGTCGATAATGCGAGGACGTTCCTTTGTGCCTTCCTCTGGCACGTAGCCGGCCTCTCGCATCACGCCGAGCATTGAACTCTTTCCGCGAGGCTTTCCCTCACGCGCCCATGAAGACCAGTTCTCAAGACGCGCTTCAAGGATTCGTCGCTCCGCTTCATCCATGCGCATGCTCCTTTTCCCATTCGTCCCGGCATTCGGCACAACACCAACGTCGAACATTTCGAACTCCCTCGACCGTTGCAGGCACTCTCTCGATCACTTCCCCGCAGTTCAAGCACAAGCTCACCACGATCGGTCTCGGTCCCTCTGGCTTTCTCTCCTCAATCGCCGCGCGCATGATCCACTCATCGCTTCTGGCAGCTCGGTCTGCATCATCCATGCTTCACCTCGTCAATAAAAACTTTTACACCAGGCTCTGGGCCGTATGCCTTTCTGGTCCGGCTGTCGATCACCTGCGAGTCGTCCTCAAAAACGATCCCGTTCATGCCGTCAAGAATCGCCTTCTGTACGTTGTCAAGGTCCGGCTTTGAGACGTGATGCTCGACACCTTGCAGAGCCGCTGTGCGGCGTTTCTTGGACCATGACGAGGGCACAGGGAAGATGGCGAGGATGTCTACCCGGACCGCGTTCGGCTTTTCGATCTTTCTCTTGCCGATCATTGCCTCCTTTGCCCTGGCCGTCACGAGCGCCTCATACTTTCGCGTCGTGTCCGGCGTGTACGTGTGGCCGCTGCGAGTGAAGCGCGGCCTCCCCTTCCCCTTTGGGAGTCCTTCGATTGTGAAATTCATTGCTGTCATTCCTTTTGTTCATGTTTCGCAGAGCAGGCGGGCGGCCATCTCTTTGAGTTCCTCGACTTCGGTGTCATCCACAGGGGCCTCAGCCACCCAGAATCCGGAGTCGGTCTCGATCCCGACGAACATCTCGCCGTTTGGTCGAAAGAGTGGGCTGGAGAAACCTTCTCCAGTTCTTTGGCAGAGATAGACCGTCACGGGTTCACCGGAGGCCGTCTCAAGTTGCCAGCTCACTTTGATTTCTTTGATGTGAATTCCTTTTGTTTTTGCCCATCGAAGTAGCCTTGCACGAAGGCAGCTCTCTTCTTCGGACTCATTCGAGCCGTCAAGCCCTGGTACTTCGCCATCGGCTCACCGCGTTGTGCGGCAGATCGTCCGAGGCGGTATTCGTCACTTTCTTTCATGACTCCTCCTTTAAAAATCGATGTCGTTCTTCCGCATGCTCGGCCACGAGAGCCGGATGAACTTGCACGTTTCTTTGAGCCGGTCGTACTCCTGCTCTCCTATCGCGCTCTTCAGCAGCGCCGGATCGGCGTTGGTGATCCAGATGGTCGGAAGTTGAGTGTCGTAGCGGGCGTACAAGACCTCTGAGAGGACTTCCTTTGTGATCGGCTTCGCGTCTTCCTTTGCGACCTCATCGACGACAAGCAGCGGACAGGTTTTGTAGGCTCGCTTGACGTCTGCGGTCGTCTTACCCGTCTCTCGGCAGCCCCAGGAATCGGCAACCCTCTGCCCCATCTCATGTGCCGTCGTGTAGATGCCGGCGCACTTGCTCAAGAGTTCCTGAAGCACCGCACACGCCAGATGGGTCTTGCCAGTCCCGCATTCGCCGATAAAAACCATTCCTATGCCGGACTGGCGAAGCGCGTCGAACTTTGTGATGTAGGACTCGGCGATCTTGAGCACCTTCGCTTTCTGGTCGTTCCCATCGGTTCTGAAGGATGCGAGCGTCCTGGATCGGTATTTGGTCGGGATGGCCGTTCGGTCCAGCGTCTGCTCATACGCGCGGCGCTTTTCAAGCTCTTCATGTTCCTTTCGTTCGCGCTCTTCGTCTTCCTGCCGCTTCTGCAACTGGATCGCTCGGCACTTCGGACATCCGCTCGCATTCTTGAGCTCTCCCTTCAGGTAGGTCAGGTGCGAGATATACCGCCCATGCTCTGGGCATACCCGCTCCTCTTCCCCCTCGGCAAAGCCCAACAAGCCGACCAAGCCTTCTGCTTTTTTCATGTTGTTTTCCTCAATCCACGATGATCGTTACGCCGTCGTCGGCGAGTTTTTCGGTTCTGCCTTCACCTCGGCAGCAGGCCTGAAGTCGTTCTCGGTATTCAGCCGTCTGGGTGACGTTCTGAGGCTTGCGGTAGTTGCTACCATTCGCCCTCGTCAACCAGGAAGCTCTGAAGCCTGCCCAGGCATTGGCGCAGCAATGCTCGATGACCTGAAGCAGCGTCATGTGAGCCTTCTCCCCTTCGGATCGAAGAAGCTCAAGCGCACTTTCAGTCAAAGCCATCTTCTTCAGAGCCCGAATCTCTCCGAATTGCTTCCAGAGGTCATCAGGAACTTCAGCCGGCTTTTCGACCTTGATCCACTTTTTCCAGGCTTCGCCTTTCTTGGTTCTGGCTTTTGGCGGCGTGCTTCCCGACGCGGCGTCCTCATGTGTTTCTATTACGTGTTCTATTTCCCTGTTCTTATTACCTGTTACAGGCCCGTTTTTGGGACTTTGCAAAACCCCGTTTTCGGTACTTTGCTGAGTACCGTTTTTGGGACTTTCTAAAGTTCCGTTTTTGGGACTTTGCTCGACGTAAGTTCCTGATTTGGGACTTTGCAAAGTTCCGTTTTCGGTACTTTCCTTTTTGAACTCCCAGTCAGCGGGATTGAACGCCGGGAACGAGTAATAGATTCGCTGTTTCCCTTTTTCGCATGCGCGGCGCTTTTTGATGAAGCCCTTTTCCTCAAGCAGCTTCGTCGCGGCAAGCACCGTCTTACGATTCAGTTCGGTAGATTCCTCAAGCGTGTCGATGCCTGGATAGCACTCAACGTCATCCTTGTTGAGCGCGTTCGCCAGTTCAATCAGCACGAACTTCGCCGAAGCATTGCCAACCTTCTGACTACGCGCCCATCTTTCTGCGGCGTAGCTCATCGCGTCCCCTTAAAGTTCACGAACCTCTTTGAGGCGCATGACGGGGAGATGCTTATAAACCTCCCTGAGAAAAACGACACGCGCCTTCGGCATCCCACGCTTGCGCCACATGGCCACTGCAGCTGTAGAAACATCCGTCATGCGGCTAACCGCGTTCGTGCCACCCAGCGCATCGATAACGCGCGATGTAGTAGCTTGCGAAAGACGCTTTGGATTCTTCCGCTGGTTGCATTCACTCATTCGTTACTTCCTTGCGTTAGCAATGGGTTAAAAATTCACAACCAATACTAACACAAGTTAGTATTTTAAGGTTAGCTCCGCTAACTTCTTATTGTGCTAACCTTTGTTAGGTAGAAAGGAGGCCATCATGGACCGCTCTAAACCTGCTGAAATTGCTGAACGCTTGCGCTCTTTGCTCAATCGAGACGCAGGGCTGACGCAGGCCGCATTGGCGCGGTTCTGTGATGTATCCTCTGCGGCTGTTGCCAAGTGGTGTTATCAGGGAGTGATTTCGCCGCAAAACCTCATGCAGGCGGCGAAATTCTTCAACGTGTCACACGTATGGCTTGCGACCGGCGAAGGCGAAAAAGAAAATCGCCAGCCGGTGCGCTCTTGCTTGCCTAAAGAAGAAAAGACCCCGCCAGGAGTAGTCATCATTCCCGTGTACAAACTTGTTCTCTCCGCCGGAGACGGACACAATCCCGACTGGGAAGAAGTCACAGAATCTGAACCAATGTGGTTCCCGGAATCATTCTTCATCGCGAAGCATGTGAGTCCATCTGTCTGCAAGGTAGCCGAGGTGATCGGCGACTCTATGGAGCCGACCCTCTCGCGCGGCGACAAGATCCTGTGGGCAGAAGAGGTCGACAGCCGACCCGCAGCCGTCCCCGTCATCGACGGCCAGATCTACGTGCTGGCAATCGACGGCGCATATAAAGTAAAGCGCCTGAGGAAGATCAAAGACGGTCTGCTCGTCTCGTCGGACAATCCCGCCTACCCGCCCGAGCGCTACGTCAAGGAAGAATGCGACCGCATCCAAATCTTCGGCCGCGCTCTCCACGCCTCACGAGAACTCTGACAAATCTCCCACATCACACAAGCCCGGTTATGCCGGGCTTTTTTTGTTTACCTACGTTACTGTTTTTCTCCACAGAAGTTGACATAAGTCAATAGAACAACAAACTCCGGTTAGTTTTGACTTGCTCGCTTTGCTAACCTCGGTTAGTATCTGGTTACTAATTCGGAGTTAGCGTTTTGTGAACTCCGGTTAGGGCAAGACATACCCGCCAGGTCCATTGAACCCGACGGGCGAACAAGCGGACGCGAGGTGGCAGACGTTGAGAGACGTGAAGCGGCGGACGTAGCTGATGCAGTCGATAGGGACAGAGGTCATGTAAGGCCCGAGCGGCTGCCTGCGGAAAACGCGGGACCGTGCACAGCAGAAAGTCGATTCAAGCGTTCTTGCGCATGTGTTCAATGCGTAGGGGACTGGCGCGAGAGCGCTTGGATGGACTTTCATAAAGATCACAGCCGTCCCGTGGGCACCCGCAAAGAGCGACACGCGGGACGGCTTATCAGGAGAACACCATGACGGATAAAGAAAAGCTCGACTACATCGAGTACATCAAAGGCTTCATGGATGAGGCCGCTGAGGCCTTCCTCCGGGGCGACGACGATGCGTACATCGGTGCACTCAACTCCGCTGACACCCTTCTGACTGGCTTGCTCAACGATGACGACGAGGAGGACGAAGAATGAAGCGCAACGACTTCGACGCCCGACTGGCGCATCACCTCCGTTCGATCGGTCGCGAGACCTGCAGCGAAGCTGATGTCCACGAGTACGCGCTCATGAGCATCGCGAACGCCGCCGCGCTCGCTTTCTACATGAAGACCGAGCCGACCGTCATCCACTGCCCCGCAGCGGAGAAGTACGAGCAGGTCGCGTGCAACGTCCAGTGCATCCTGGACGAACTTCCGTAACGACTTCGAGGGAAAACGGCTTGACGCAGATATGAGCCGGTCTGGTCGATGACTCGAGCCAGATTCCAAAGCAGGGGCATCTGCAGACGAGAGGCTTTTGCGTTCACCCCTGCTCCCTCACCCACCACCAACAAAAAGGACATTCACGCGCCCTTGCCCGTGCCATCACGAGCCGGCAGTTCTTCCGAGCGAGGGCGTCTGAATGTCTTTTCTTTTTTTCGGAGGCGTCATGAAGCGCTTTTTCAACTACCTCGAAACCCTTGCAAAGCGCACCCTCTTTGGCGCTGATGGCACGGAATATCACCGCTCTGGCGCTGCAGGCTTTTTCCTCGACGCGCTCGAAGGGCTAATCGGCTTCTTCGGTCTGGTGATCCTGCCGGCAATGGCTGCGGCCACTCTCTACCACTGGATTTTTGACTAAGGAGATCGGCATGGCATGGAACTACCCTGACGGATGTGGTCCTGACGACTACGAAAAATGGTGCGGCCCCGACCCTGACGAAGAAGACGAGGACGAACACGGTTACGACGAAGATGACGAAGACGAAGGCGAGGTGCTCGAATGAAGGCAGAACCGCGCAAAAACCTGAGACCGCGCGAAATCGAGTACCTCACGCTCGTCGCGAAAGGTCTCAGACGACGCGAAATCGCCGAAAAGATGGGCATCGCGATAACGACCGTCAAGTACTACCACGAAGAAATGATGAGCGTGCTTTGCGCGAGAACTGCCGCAGAAGCAGTCTACAAAGCTTTTCAACGCGGGATTTTCAAGGTAACACAATGAGCTACTCAGCCCCAGTCAAGATCATTGACCACATTCCAAGGGACTTCGACATGAAACGAATTACTCGAAAGCGACCGCTCGAACAGCGGCGCGTAGCAAAGCAGGCTCGGCAGAACGTCGAGCCTTTTTCGTGTGAACACCCCTCGCTGATCTGGAAGGTCGTTGTTCTCGTAGGAGCGCTCGCAATTGTCGCGGCCGCGCTCTTTCAAGGAGTTTTGAATGGCAGCAATTAAGACTGCAGAGATGGAACGCGATGCCTGGCTGCAAGAACGCACGAAGGGCATCGGCGGCTCAGACGTTGCAACGGTCCTCGGACTCAACCCTTACAAGACGCCATTGAGCTTGTGGGAAGAGAAGACCGGCAAGACAAAAGGCTCACAGGCAGGTGAGGCAGCCTACTGGGGAACGACGCTTGAAGACGTGGTTGCAAAAGAGTTCAGCAAGCGCACCGGAATGAAAATTCAACGCGTGAACTTCCTACTCTCAACCGGCGAGGGAGGCTGGATGCGCGGCAACATCGACCGGGCGATCGTCAACGAGCAGATTGCTAAGACGGTCCGCGTCCACAAGCCCGAAAAGGCAGCCGAAACAGGCCTCATGCTTTCGACCGACGTTGGCCTTGAATGCAAGACCGCCAACGCCTTCATGGCTGACAAGTGGGGACCTTCGCAGGAAGCTGAGATCGTGTCCTGCAATGTCGTCACCGAGCACCAGATTCCGCTCTACTACGAAACGCAGATTCAGTGGTACATGGCCGTTACCGGAATCAAGAAGTTCTATGTCGCTGTTCTCATCGGCGGACAAGACTTCCGAATGTACGAAGTGCGGCGCGACGAGGACGTGATCAAAGCCATCGTCGAAAAGTGCCACGCCTTCTGGTTCAAGAAGGTCCTCGCTGACGTCCCTCCCGATCCGATCAATGCCGACGACATCAAGAAGCTGTACGCCCGCGATGACGGCGAGATGGTCGAGGCCAGCAACGATGAAGCGGCCGACATTGGCGAGTTGCGCACGATCAGAGAGCGCATCAAGGAGCTCCAAGACCAGGAAAAGGCCGTCGCAAACCGCGTGATTTTAGCCATCGGCGAGAAGTCAGGACTACTCATTGGCGGCGAGAAGGCCGTGACCTACAAGGCGCAGAACAGCTCCCGCTTCGCATCCACTGCATTCAAGAAAGAACACCCGGACCTGTACAGGGACTTCGTACAGACCTCCACCACCCGCATCCTTCGACTCGCTTAACACAAAGGAAAACCAATGTCCACAACTGATGTTCTCAAATCTCAGGTCGCACCTGCCGCCGAACAGACCGCCGTCGTGCAACAGGTCAAAGCCGCAACCGTCATCGACGTCGTGCGCTCGAAAAAGTTTCAGGCACAGATGGTCCTGGCACTTCCGAAGAGCATGACTGCTGATCGCCTGACGCGCATCGTCATGACTGAGTGCCGCAAGGCACCGGCTCTTCTGAAGTGCGCCCCTGAGAGCTTTTACGGCGCCGTCCTCCAGTGCGCAGCTCTGGGCCTTGAGCCAGGCTCCGCGCTCGGGCATTGCTATCTGCTGCCCTTCGGAAATGGCAAAGACAAGCAAGGCCGCCCGAACGCGCAGCTGATTATCGGCTACCGAGGAATGATCGATCTCGCCCGTCGATCCGGTCAGATCGTCAGCCTATCCGCATACTGCGTGCACGAACAGGACACCTTCAACTACAAGCTCGGTCTTGATCCGGACATCGAGCACATCCCTGCATCGGTTGCGGATCGAGGAAAGGTCACTCACGTCTATGCCGTCGCGAAGCTCAAGGGCGGCGGAGTTCAATTCGAGGTTATGTCTCGCGCCGAGATTGAAGCTGTGCGCAAGACCTCAAAAGCCGGCACCTCTGGCCCCTGGTCCTCGCATTGGGACGAGATGGCAAAGAAGACCGTCATTCGTCGCCTCTTCAAGTATCTCCCCGTCAGCATCGAGGCCGTCCGTGCCGTCGAGATCGACGAGAAGTCGGACCGTGGCGAGGCCGTAACGCAGCAGGACTTCATCGAAGGCGAGTTCATCGAGAAAGGCACCGCTGCAGAGCAGTATCTCGAAGCCCCGGTCGTTGACGACGAAATCCACGAAAACAATTAACCCATTATCTCTACAAGGAGAAGCTCATGCTTAAAAAAGCAACCTCCCATGAAATCATCCGGTCCGCTCTGTTCGACATCAACAATCAGTATGACAACCGGATCGACGACATCGACACTTCTCTCCTCGTCGAATCAGCTCTCTTGATCGCCTTCGAAAGCCACAAAAGCGAACACAAGGAAGTCCTCCAGAATATCGCCCATTCCGTCTGCAACTACGCACTCACAATCGAGCGCGCCAAAATCGAAAGCGACGAGATCAGCGCTCTGTTGTTTGCTTATGACGACACTGAAGAAAACGCTGAAGAAGAGGAGGAGTTCGACGAACAACCCACAGCTGAAACGGTGCCCGTTGAACAGACGCCCGCGTTTGATCCAGAAGCGTTGAAAAAGATCGCTGGAACGTCCATGACTGTTGAAGACAACGGCGACATTCGCTTGAGCTTCAAGCACCAGTAACCCACTCATGCCCCGCCTCGTGCGGGGCTTTCCGTAAGGAGGATAAGGAATGACGCAATGGAAAACGTATCCGGACACGACGCCGCCGCGCGGCTTGCCGCTCAGGCTCGAAGTCAAAGAAAAGGATCAAAACACTGGCACGCCGGAACCCTACTTCGGCAAGACCCTTTTTCAGGGGTTTGCGGTTTTCGACGGCCAAGACTTCATCCCGTTCGGCTCGTTCCACCGGCTGCCGATTTTTGGGACGGCCGGCTCCTTTGGGCATAAGGATGTGACCGCCAGATACGCTCTGTGGGAGGACGAAGAATGAGCCAGACAGTAAAAATTGATGAGGCCGCTCAGGCCGCGATTGCCGAGATCGTCGGCATACCGTGGGCAAAGGACTATTACGACAACACGCTTGACGAGGATCGTGACTTTCTCGCGCTTATTGAAAGGAGCGGGGCATCTGTAAGAGTCCTAGTCAAAGAAGGGGGATATATCGCCGACATGTGGCACTTCGAAGCCGAGCAAATCGCGAATTCGATCCTGCGGGCAGCGAAGGACGCAAAGGCTTTCCAAAAGGCCCAAACGGAGTGGGTAGGGGTACAGATGCAGCGCCTCAACTGCGAAATCAAGGGCACTCAGAATATGTGGGGCTACGGATTCTACGTGAACGGCAGGCATTATGAAGTCCACTTTACGACGAACGAGATAGCCCGCACCTGCGTCATCTTGAACCAAGCAGCAAAGCCGATCTTCCAGAAGGTTACTGAGGACGTGAGCAAGGTTTCGCTAGACGATGCGGCGTTCGTGCTCAAGACGTTCTTGCTATCGAAGATCAAGGAGAACGAAGAATGCCAGTCGAAATGAAAAAGGAAATCCGCAAGCGGGTCGCTTGCATGATAGGCACAACGCAAGAAGCGATTCGCAAAGCCGAAGCGGAGTGCGCTGGACGGTTGTACATGGGTCCAATCGACGCAACAGGAACGCTTGGCGGCTTTTATCTCCTCCACATTCCAGTCAAAGGAAAGATTGAGCCAACGCTTTACCCGCTTGATTGCTTCGTCAAACAGAAGGAGAGCGAGGAATGAAGAACGAAAAAGTGCACCGACGCCGTGCGCTCTTCGTGTTGGAAGCCATCGAGGTATGCGCCACGTCGTGTCGAAAGGACTGGAAAGGTCGAACTCCTCCGACCATTGAGGAGGTCGATGCGGCCATCCGCAAGTTGTCCTACTGCGTCGGAGCGCTGAAGGACTATCGCTCGATCCGCATTCAGATGGAAAAGGAGGTCGAGGAATGAAAGCCAAGAAAAAGCGAACAAAGAAATACAACCCGAAGAAACACCGCATCGGCTACCTCGACATGCTCGACATCTCGGCGAATAAGGGGCTCAGCGATCGCGCCGCCGCCAGTATCGAGCTTGACTACCGCATTCACCTGCAGTCCTTCAGAACGGAGCCTTCGCACGAATCGTGGGCTTACCTCGTTGGGCTTCTGCTTCTCGCGGATCGCCTCTCATACGACCTCGAAGAAGGCGAAGAGTTCAGGCGTGAGATTGAACCGGCGTGGCGTCATGTCGACGCGGCCTGGCGCATCTGGCAAGAACGCAACGTGATCGCGAAAGAAAATCTGCTGCAAGCCGAAGCCCTGCTGCCGAACCTAATCGAACTTTTCAAGGGCTTCACCTACAAAGAGATGGACCAGGCTCTTCACTACGTGATGAAGCATCACCTGAAGCCGGTCCGTGTCATGAAAGAGGAAGGACTGATCGAATGAAGTACCGATTGCGCGACGAAAAAGCGCGAAGAAAACTAGAGACGTTGTCCGGTGGCAAATTCCACGAACGTCTGAACAAGTATGCAGCCGCGTTTGCGGATGCTCACAAAGCCGGGCGAATAACCGATCGCGAGCTTGCTGAGGGCATCACGGTCGGCATATGGATAGGCGCATGCCTCGCGCACGTCCGGATTGAGTGGCAGGACATTGAAGAGATCAAGGAGCAGGAATGACAAACCAAGACAACGAACGCTGGCGCACATTCAAGAAAGAGCGTCCGGAGCCCGGGCACTACCAGATCAGCCTCATCCCTCGTGACGGCCACAAAGGATTCTGCATGTACGCGTACTTCAACGGACGGGACTGGTACGACGAGCGCAATCGACAGCTGGACGTCAGCAGGTATCAGCTTTCTTTCCGTCCTTGGTGTGAGGACTACGAAGAATGATCGACGAAGAACTGAAATACATTGCCAGACACTACGGGCGAGACCATCAGACGCTCAAGGCTGCCGAAGAGTTCGGTGAGGCTGCGACGGCGGCTTCACGGCTCGCACTCGCCAGACAGGCCGAAGCATCCGGCGGCAAGTATCGGTGCATCACGGCGCTTGAAAACAACCTTGCGGAAGAGTGTGCCGACTGCCTCGTGATGATCGGTCAACTGCGCCTGTTGATCCCCGGTTTCAGCGCCAAGGTCGACCTAGCAATGCACGAAAAGATTGAACGACAAATCAACCGAATTTCAAAGGAACAACAATGCTGAACATCAACGAAGTGACCATTTGCGGCTGTCTTGGCCGCGACCCTGACCTCCGATATGGGACGAACAACCTCGCTTTCGTTTCCCTGGCCGTCGCCACAAACCGTAGAGTGAAAAACGCGGACGGTCAATACGAAAACGTCACAGACTGGAACACCGTCGTCGCCTTTGGCAAGACTGCCGAGACGATTGCCGAGTATCTGCACAAGGGGTCGCCGATCTGGGTACGTGGCCGTCTTCAAACGAGAAAGTACAAAGACAAAAACGGCGCCGACCGATGGGTGACGGAAGTCATCTGCGAACACTTCCAGTTCGTCCAGAGTGCGAAGGACCGAGCACAACAGCAACAGGCCGAACCGGCAAGACGTTCACGCGTGCAAGAACAAGCCCAGACCTATGACGACGGCGAAGTACCGTTTTAAGGAGAACCCATGAACGAAATCATCGCACTGAGTGCGGCAAACATTGGCGGCGAACAAATTCCGACCGTCAACGCGCGTGACCTTCATGCGTTCCTCGGCGTCAAGACCGAGTTCAAGGACTGGATAGCTCGTCGCATCAAAGACTTCGGCTTTGTCGAGAACACGGACTTTTGCTCATTTTTGAGCGAAAGTTCTGGCGGTCGTCCGAGCAAGGAATTTTCCGTTTCCCTCGGCATGGCAAAAGAGCTGGCGATGGTCGAACGAAACGCGAAAGGCAAGCAAGCCCGCCTCTACTTCATCGAGTGCGAAAAAATCGCAAAGGCCAAGGCTACCGCTCCGGCGCTGCCGGACTATCCAACGGCGCTGCGACAGCTCGCCTCTTCATTGGAAAAGCAAGCTGCGCTTGAACACAAGGTCGCGGAGGACGCTCCGAAGGTAGCCTTTGCTGAGACAGTCGAAGCGTCCTACGGTGACATGCTCATCAGAGAAGCCGCCAAGACGCTCGGCTATCCAGCGACGCTTCTCTTTGACTGGCTACGCGCACACTCGTGGATCACAATGAAAAATGAACCTTACGCGGACCGCGTGAAGCAAGGCGTCCTGCGCCCTCGCGTGTCGAACTTCACGCACCCGGAAAAAGGACTGAGCGTGTCGATCACGGCGCACGTTACTCCGAAAGGGCTGTACAGGCTTTATCAGGCACTCCTGAAAGAAGGAAAGGTCACCAGGAATGAAAGACTTGAACAAACAGCAGGATGATGAAAAAATGATGACGGCGTCCAACAAGATTCGCGACGGCATGCGTTTTCGCGAGATGCTCTTTGATCCGGCAGTTCCTGACTATGCATTTCTAACGCGAGATGAAGTCATCGCCGCCTTTGATACATCAGAGCCGACACTTCGACGTTGGGCATTGGAAAGCGGCTTCCCGGACCCTGTAGCCTATCCAGGCATTACTGCGTACCCCATCGCAGCTCTACGCGAGTTCCTGAGTCGCGTAGCCAGAGAATCTCGCAACGCCACAAGCAAAAAAAACCGTTAGTCTTCTTTTTTTCGTCGGTGGGTCTTTTGGTGGGTCTTTTGACATTAAAGCCTCTACAACCGTTGCTACGCCTTAATTCATGAATTCCTCCCCTTCCGCCAGAATTCGAAAGGCAGAAAGCTTCGGCTTTCTGCCTTTTTTTGCTATTGGGTTCCGGCCGCGCACGCCTGCGCCGTCCGAGCCTGAATCCTCCCGGCAAACAAGCTTCCCGAACAGCCATGGCACTCTTTTTCAGAAAGCGCATCAAGATTCTTCCCGGCGTCACGCTCAACCTCTCCAAGTCGGGCGTCAGCGCCACGGTCGGCCGCAAGGGCGCGAGCGTCTCGGTCGGCAAGCGCGGCACCTACCTCAACGCTGGGCTGCCGGGCACGGGCATCTACAGCCGCACCCGCCTCGACAAGCCTGCAGGCCGACGCCGCAGCGCAGGAAAGACGAACGCGGAGATCGAAGCGCCCGAGCAGACGGATCCCGTGACGGAAAGCGCCGCCGCGCCCGAGGCGCCCGCCCGTGCGCCAGGCGGTCTTGAGTCCGCCGTCGCGCTTCTCAAGTGCATCGCGCTCCTCGCCTTCATCGGCCTCTGCCTTGCGGGCATCTGGAGCCTTCTCGCCGACTGAGTCCCGTCCGACACGGTTCCGTCATCATTTCCTCCTCGCGGTCATCATCAATTCACGAAGCCGACACGGGATCGTCAAATCGAATTCCTAGACTTTGCTCCATCCGAAGGCCCGGCGCCTTCGGACCATTGTTTGTTGAAGGAATTCATTGTGAAAATCAAGACCGCGACCGCTGCCGTCTCCGCAGCGCTTCTCTCCCTTATTGCCGCCGGCCAGGCCGGCGCCGCCCAGATCTATCCCGTCGATCAGGCCCGCTTCATGACGAACGCCCGCTTCGACTTCAAGATCGAGCTTGACAAGAGCGTCGCCCGCAAGGACGTCACCGTTCAGATCAACGGTGCCGACTACTCCAAGACGCTCTCCGGCAAGGAAGTCTGGATGGAGAAGGAGGACAACGTCCACGGTTCCGCCCTCGTCGTCCGCGACGTCGAGATCAAGAAGCCCGGCCGCTACGAAGTCATCGTCAAGAGCCCCGAAGGCGAAATGCGCGCCAACTGGGACATCTACACGACGCCAGAAAAGCCGGTTGCCAAGAACGTCATCATTCTTCTTGCCGACGGCCTCTCCGTCGGTCACCGCACCGCCGCCCGCATCCTCTCCAAGGGCGTGACGAACGGCATGTACAACGCTCCGCTCGCCATGGACGACATGCCGCACATGGCTCTTCTCGGCACGAGCTCCGTCGACACGATCGCCGCCGACAGCGCCAACACCGCCTCCGCCTACATGACGGGCCACAAGTCGAGCGTCAACGCCCTCGGCGTCTACGCCGACCGCACCCAGGCCAGCCAGGACGATCCGAAGCAGGAGACGATCGCCGAGCTTCTGCGCCGCAAGACCAACAAGGCCATCGGCGTCGTGAGCGACGCCGAGATCGAGGACGCCACGCCCGCCTCCGTCGTCTCCCACACCCGCCGCCGCGCCGACAAGGCCGACATCGTCGGGATGTTCTACAACGTCAAGCCCGAGGTCATCCTCGGCGGCGGCTCCGCCTACTTCCTCCCGAAGGAAACCGCCGGCTCCAAGCGCAAGGACAGCATCAACTACATCCAGAAGTTCGGCGACGCCGGCTACAAGCTCGTCACGGACCGCACGGAAATGCTCAGCGCCGTCTCCGGCCAGACGCCCGACCGCCTGCTCGGCCTCTTTCACACCGGCAACATGGACGGCTGGGTCGACCGCCACCAGTGGAAGGGCAACACCGTCAAGAAGTTCCCGAACCAGCCTGATCTGACCGAATCCTTCGACGCCGCCGTCAAAGTGCTCGAGAAGAACAAGGACGGCTTCTTCCTGATGCTCGAGGCGGGCCTCGTGGACAAGTACTCCCACCCGCTCGACTGGACCCGCTCCGTGGGCGACACGATCGCCTTCGACAAGGTGGTCGAGCGCGCCAAGGCCTACTGCGCCAAGAACCCCGACACGCTGCTCATCGTGACGGGCGACCACACGCACTCGATCTCCGTCGCCGGCACGGTCGACGACAACAAGCCGGGCAAGGACATGCGCGAAAAGGTGGGCGTCTATGCCGACGCCGGCTACCCGAACTACGAGGACAAGGACAAGGACGGCTTCCCCGACAACTTCCAGCCCTCCAAGCGTCTTGCCGTCTTCTTCGGTGCCCACCCCGACTACTACGAAACGTACCGCTCCTATCCTGACGCCACCTTCAACCCGGCCGTCAAGAACGAAAAGGGCGAATACGTCGCCGACGCCAGGTACAAGGACGTCGAGGGCGGCCACTTCGTCGAGGGCAACCTCCCGCGAAACGAAAGCCAGGGCGTGCACACGGTCGACGATCTGGTCGTGACCGCCCAGGGTCCGAACGCCGAACAGATCCGCGGCTTCATGAACTCCACGGAAGTCTTCCGCGTGATGGCCGAAGCGCTTGCCCTCGGCAAGTAACGGTCACAAGGCCCCTCGCAGGGCCCCGCGCCGGAGGCGCGGCTCCCACGGGAGTCCGCCTCCGGCCTTTTCAATTTTCAGAAACGAGACGCCACCCATCATGCAGCGCCGCCAATTCGTCAAATGCCTTCTTGGGACCCCGCTCCTTGTGGCCGTCCCTGCATTCGCCGCCGTCCCAGAACTCAGGTTTGAGGAGATGTACGCGGGCAACTCCGTCCTCGGCCTTCAGTTCTCCGAAAAGCTCAAGTCGCTCTCGGGCAAGCGGATCCGCATCCGCGGCTTCATGGCTCCGCCGCTCAAGGCCGAAGCCGCCTTCCTCATCCTCACGAAGGAGCCCGTGAGCCTGTGCCCCTTCTGCAACTCCGATCAGGACTGGCCCGACAGCATCATCCTCGTGAGGCTCGCGAGCGAGCAGGCCTTCGTGCAGAACAACCGCCTCATCGAGGTGACGGGACGGCTCGAAACGGGCAGCGAGACCGATCCCGAAACGGGATTCGTGAGCCTCGTGCGGCTCGCCGACGCAAAGTACGAGGTGATCTGATGACGGACACGCTCAAGCTTGAAGGCGTCGGACTCGACGTTCGCGACGGCTCCTCCCTGCGCACGCTCCTCGAGATCGACGAGTTCTGCCTCGAACCCGGTGAAATGATCGCCGTGCGCGGCGCAAGCGGCGCGGGCAAGACCACCTTCCTCAAGCTCGTCTCGGGCATTCTTCTCCCGACGAGGGGCCGCGTGCTCTACGGCGACACCGAGGTCTCCGCACTCTCCGAACCCAGGCGCGACCGCTGGCGCGGCCGGCACGTCGGCTTCCTCTTTCAGGACTTCCGCCTCTTCGACGGCCTCACGGCCCTCGAAAACGTCCTGCTCCCCTTCACGTTCTGCTCGCGCACTGTATCCAACACCCAGCGTCGCGACGCGACGGACCTCCTCAAGTTGCACGGAGTCAATCCCGACACGCGCTCCGAACTCCTCTCGAGAGGCGAGATGCAGCGCACGGCGCTCGTGCGCGTGCTGATGCAGTCTCCCTCGATCATCCTCGCGGACGAACCCACCGCAAGCCTCGACGCCAACCGTGCAGGTCATGCGGTCGACGCACTCATCTCCGCCGCAGGCTCGCTCGGCGCCTCCCTCGTGCTCGTAAGCCACGACGAGCGCGTGCTCGGCCACTTCGAGCGCCACCTCACGCTCGCCGACGGCCGACTCACCCCAAGGATCTGATCCATGAACGTCCTCATGCTTCTTAGGAGCGAGCTGCGCAGAAGCGCCGCCGTGCTCGCAGGCATCGCCGCCGTCCTCGCACTCTCGCTCTCGATCTCGATTGCGACCGGCATGACCGACAGGATGCTGAGGCACGCCTCGGCCCAGGCCGCCGACAGGTTCGATCTTCTCATCGGAGCCAAGGCCAGCCCCTCGTCCCTTCTGCTCGGCGCCGTCTTCCTGCGTGACGAACCCCTTCCCCTCGTGCCACTCTCCGTCATGAAGGACCTTGACGAAAGGCACGGCGTCAAGTGGGCAGCCCCCGTCGCATTCGGCGACAGGGCGGGAGACTCTCCCATCGTCGGCACGACAACGTCGCTCGTCACCTTCGGCGGCACGGTCAGGCCCGCCGAGGGACGCCTCTTCAAGGCGCCCTTCGAGGCCGTCGTCGGCGCCTCGGCCCCCTACCGCATCGGCGACGAAATCGTACCCATGCACGGCAGGACGCCCGGCGCAGGACACGCGCACGACCACGGACGCCTCAAGGTCGTGGGCAGGATGCCCGAAAGCGGCACTCCCTGGGACCGCGCCGTCATGATTCCGATCGAGGCCGTCTGGGCCACGCACTCGATGACGGTGCACGACGAACTCGAGCGCGCCCACGGTTACGACCACGAAGAAGAAGACGGAACGGAGCATGAATATGCGCATGAAGAAGGGCACGGCCGACTGCTCGGCGTCTTCTCCGAACACGACTTCGAGACGCTTCCCGGCGTCTCCGCCGTCGTCGTCAAGCCCGCCTCGTTCGCCGATGCCTACAGGCTGCGCCAGCAGCAGTCGCAGCGCACGCTCTCCGGCCCCGACCGCACGTCGGTCAACCTGATGGGCGTCTTCTCTGGCGAGGTGCTCGTCTCGCTCCACTCGCTTTTGGGCGGCGCGAGCGAGGCCGTGACGATCACGGCCCGCCTCACGCTTCTCACGGCGCTCGCCGCCACGCTCATCATGGGCGTGCTGCTCGGTGAGCTCCGCAGGCCCGCCCTCGAGCAGCTCCGCGTACTCGGCGCCCCGCAGCGCTACATCATGAGCCTCGTCTGGTGCATCGTCATGACGGTCGTCGCTGCGGGGACCGCGGGCGGCCTCGTCCTCGGCTTCATCGGCGCGGAGGCGGCCGCGCATCTGCTTGCCGCCGAAACGGGCGTTGCCATGTCGCCCGCCATGGGCTCGCCCGAACTTCTCGCCGCCGCGGCCACGCTCCTTGCGGGTTCGTTCTGCGCCCTCATTCCCGCATGGCTCGCGGGGAGGCGCCCCATCCGCTGAGCGCCTCGCTCCGAGCCCTCTCAGAGCGCCCGTCTCCTTCGAAGAGACGGGCGCTCGTCGCATCGGGCGTCCGAAGACAATCCGTCATCGAAAATTCACGCAAGCGTCTTCAAGATGTCAACGCACGGTCACGGCGCCGTCATGCGGCCCTGAAAGAATCCGTCCTGCAGGCTCAAGGGAATCCGGGAAAAGCTCAGACCCGAAGCCCTGAAGTCCCGGATCGGGACCGTCGTTGAACAGGGCCTGCTCTGCACAATTCATGCAGATGTTGTTTTGTGAAAGGAAAATCATGACTCAGATCTCCCGCCGCTCGCTCTTCGGCGCCGCCGCTGCGGCCTCCGTTCTCCCCGTCGCGAGCGGCCTCGCCGCCTTCAGCCCGATCGCAGCCGCTGCCGCCGCACCCAAAAAGGCCCGCACCATTGTCGAAATCGCCGCCATGTCCCCGGTCGACATGGCCCGCGAGAGCGACGTCGTCCAGACCTCGTACGAAATCATCCGCGCGGCCGCCGGCCGTCTGCGCGATCCCGAACTCAGGAAGGCCGTCCTCTCCATCATCGAGAACCCGGCTCCTACGATCGCCTCCGCCGACCAGAGCGCCGTGCTCGCCGCCCTCAAGAAGGAGGGCCTGATCGCCGCCGGCCGCACGTCCGTCTTCCCGAAGTTCTCCGACACCACCCGCTCGCCGCAGCCCACCTGGAGCGCGCCGGGCTCCGGTTACGGCAGCCACCATGCCTATCCGGGCGGCCTCTGCACCCACGTCGCCCTCAACGTCGTCTCCGCCGAATCCCTCGTCGCCGCCTACGACAACATCGACGGCCTCAAGCTCGACTTCGACCACGCCGTCGGCGGTGAAATCCTGCACGACCTGCACAAGCCCTGGGTCTTCCAGTGGGAGGCTGACAATGCCTGCCGCAAGGAGGAGGCCCTCGCAGGCACGGGCGAACACCACGTACTCAGCATCGCCGAGTCCATCAAGCGCGGCCTGCCCGCCGAATTCGTCGTTGCCCAGGCCTGCGCCCACGAGCATCCGGGCAGCGCCTCCGGCGAAGCCCAGGTCGTCGGCTGGCTCCGCGCCGCCGCGATCATCGCGGGCGTCGACCCTGTCAAGGCCGGCCTCATCGCCGCCGACGGCAAGACCCTGCCGCTGCCGCGCCGCATCGAGGGCTGGGTCGTACACCTCGCCGACCACGACTGGGTCATCTCCGTGCCCGCCTGCCAGTGGGTCGTCAAGGCCCTTCGAAACCTCGCTGAGAAGAAGTGGGGCGTGCGCGATGAAAAGACCTTCAACGCGCTGCGCAACTACGTGCTCTGCAACCTGACCGCCATGCGCCTCTACGGCATCCTGTCGGCTCAGGGCGAGGAGGCCTTCGCCGCCGACGTCGCCCGCGTAGTCAAGGCCTGATCCGCACAAGACGCCCGAACGACCGTGCGTTTCGCACAAGTCGACTTATGAAAAAGCCGCACCGGACGAGAAAAGCCCGGTGCGGCTTTCATCACATTTGGATGAGAACGACTAGAATGACGATCCCTGCAAGAACTCCAAGGACTCTCCCCGCCATGACCGCCTTCCGCCCCGTTCCCGCCACCGGCTTCATGCCGCTTGCCGCCGTGTTCGACCTCGACCACACGCTCATCGCGGGAGATGCCACGATCGGCTGGACCGAGTATCTCTATGAAAGGGGCGTCGTAACCGATCCCGTCTTCCGCGAGATCAACGAACGCATGAAGGCCTCCTACCACGCGGGCACGCTCGACATCGCCGCCTGGCTGCGCGAGGCGGTTCCCGCCTACTCGGGACTTGACGAGGCCGAGCGCAATGCGCTCGTCTCCGACTTCATCGAGGAGAAGATCCGTCCCATCGCCTATCCGCAGGGCTTTGAGACGATCCGCGCCGCGAAGGCCGCGGGCATGCTCACGCTCATCATCTCCGCCTCCAACGCCTTCTTCGTGAAGCCCATCGCCGAACGCGTCTTCGGCGTCGACGTCGCGCTCGGCACCGAGCTCGTCGTCAGGAACGGCCGCATCACGCCCGAGCTCTCGGGCACGCCCACCTTCCGCGAGGGCAAGGTCGTGCGCCTTTGCGCCGCACTCGAGCACAGGGGGCTGCGCCCCGCAGAGACGGTCTTCTACACCGACAGCCGCAACGACCTGCCGCTCGCGCTCGCCTCGGGCGACTGCGTGGCGGTCAACCCCGACCCCGTGCTGCTCGAGGCCGCTCGCGAGAACGGATGGCTGGTGAACGCATGGAAGCTTTGAGACGCCCTTGAGGCTTCTTCCGCCCCCGCCTTTTGCCGACAATTGGGCGGCTTTGATACGAAGGCGCGCGAATATTGGGGTATAGGACCTATACGGTCTGAGCGGCGTACAAACTTGGGCGATTCGTCTCGCAGGGGGCCGAACACTTCGGCTATATTGCATCCTACGGACGAAGCGCCTTGCAGGAGGCGCTCCGGATCCGCAAAACGAACAGACAGAATCTCAAAGGACCGCCTTACCATGATGTTCAAGAAAGTTTTCGCCGCTGCCGCCTCCGCCCTTGCCATCGCCGCCTTCGCCGGCAACGCCATGGCCCGCGACACGTTGCGCGTCGGCACCGAACCCACGTTCGCGCCGTTCGAATTCCTCGACACGAAGACCCAGGAGTTCTCCGGCTTCGACATCGACCTCATCAAGGCCGTCGCCGACAAGGCCGGCTACGACGTCAAGGTCATGAACATGGGCTTTGACGCCCTCATCCCGGCGCTCTCCGCCGGCACGATCGACGTGATCGCCTCGGGCATCTCCATCACCGAAGAACGTCAGAAGAAGGTCGACTTCACCTCCCCCTACTACCAGTCCGGCCTCTCCTATCTCGTCCGCAAGGCCGATGCTGAAAAGATCAAGACCTTCGCCGACCTCAAGGGCAAGACCCTCGCCGTGCAGATCGGCACGACGGGCGCCGCCTACGCCAAGAACGTCGAGGGCGCCCGCGTCTCCGCCTTCAACACGACGAGCGAGGCCTTCATGGACCTCAACGTCAAGAACGCCGACGCCGTCGTGCTTGACCGTCCGGTGCTCGCCTACTTCCTGAAGACGAAGCCGCGCGTTGCCAAGAACCTCCAGCTCTCCACCGAGATCGCCGACGCCGAACACTTCGGCTTCGCCGTGAAGAAGGGCAACGCCGAGCTCCTCCAGAAGCTCAACGCCGCCCTTGAAGAGCTCAAGAAGTCCGGCGAATTCGCCAAGATCGAGGACAAGTGGTTCGCCAAGTAACCTCTCCTCACCAAAGTCCCCGTGCCGCGCCAGCCGCGCGGCGCGCGGGCCGGACTGACCAAAAACAGCACATCACCCGCAGTCCGACAACCTGAAACAGGCCGCCTGAAAAGAATTTCCAACGTCCGAAGCCGCATCCCCCTGCAGCCCAGGAACTCTCGGGCCGTTCACGCGAACGGTATTAAAACAGGGAGCACCGCGCTCCCGCTACAAGCCCAGGAGGGCCTTACAAATGCAATTCAAGCTCGCACGTGCCGGCGTCAAGACGTTCGCCGGCGTCATCATGAGCGCCGCCGTTCTCGGCGGCATATCCGCCAACGCGTTTGCGGAACGCCTCATCAAGGTGGCCACGGAACCGACGTTCCCCCCCTTTGAATTCGTCAACACCCAGACGGGAGAAGTCTCCGGCTTCGAAATGGACCTCGTGCGGGCCGTCGGCAAGGAACTCGGCGCCAAAATCGAATTCCAGGTCCTCAGCTTCGACGCCATCATCCCCGCCATGCTCTCGGGCACCGTCGAGATGGGCGCCGCAGGCTTCTCCATCACCGAGGAGCGCAAGAAGCGCGTCCTCTACTCCGACACGTTCTACACTTCCGGCCTCTCCCTCGTCACCACGAAGGCCAAAGCCAGCGCCGTCAAGAGCATGAAGGACCTTGAGGGCAAGACGATCGGCGTGCAGATCGGCACGACGAGCCACAACGCCGCCAAAAAGGTCAAGGGCGCCAAGATCGTGACATTCAACACCGCGGGAGAGGCCATTCTCGACCTCTCCATCGGCGGCAGCGACGCCGTAATCAACGACCGTCCCGTGACGGCCTACATCATGACGCAACAGCCCAAGCTCGGCGCCCAACTCGTGCACCAGCCCGAGACCTACTCCGCCGACGACTTTGCCTTCGTCTTCCGCAAGGACCAGTCCGCACTCAAGGACGAGGTCAACGCTGCGCTCGCCAAGCTGAAGTCGAACGGCGAATACGACAAGATCTACAACAAGTGGTTCGGCAAGAACTGATTTTTCGCAAATCCGTGATCTGACGACACAGGAGTCCGGCCTCTCCCGCAAGGGAGCGCGCCGGCTTTTTCTTTGAGACGCCTCAAGGTTTGCCCTGTACGGTTAGACAACCTTGATCCGTGTCTGTAAAATTCAGCAAATTTTGCCTTACACTTTTATCATTGCGCCGCGCCCCGGGCCCTTCCCCTTCGAAGAGCATCCCCCCCGCCCTTCATCCGGAAGCGGACGCAAACCACAATCTGCTTAGAGGTCACCCGTCATGGAATTTGATTTATCCCTGATCGTCAACAGCCTTCCCCTGCTTCTCAAGGGCGCGGGCCTGACGCTTGAAATCACGGCGCTCGCCGTGGGTCTCGGCCTGATCATCGGCCTTTTCCTCGGTCTTGCCCAGCTTTCGAAGAATCCCATCTTCCGTTGGCCCGCCAAAGTCTACGTCGACGTGATCCGCGGCACGCCGCTTCTGATCCAGATCTTCATCATCTACTTCGCCCTGCCGAACATCATCGGTGAGCGCATCGACCCCTACATTGCCGCCGTCGCGGCCTGCTCGCTCAACTCGGGCGCCTACATCGCCGAAATCTTCCGTGCGGGCATCCAGTCCATCTCGCTCGGCCAGATGCGCGCCGGCCTCTCGCTCGGCATGACCTACCCGCAGACGATGCGCTACATCGTGCTGCCGCAGGCCGTCAAGCGCATCATCCCGCCGCTCGGCAACGAGTTCATCGCCATGCTGAAGGACTCCTCCCTCGTCTCAGTGATCGGCTTCGAGGAACTGACCCGCTCCGGCCAGCTCGTCATTGCCGAAACCTACGGCACGATGGAGATCTGGACCTGCGTCGCGATCCTCTACCTTGTCATGACGCTCACCATCAGCCAGCTCGTCGGCTGGCTTGAAAAGCGCTACCGTCTGAGCGACGAGCGCTGACATCCCAAGAGCCTTCCGAACGCCGCGCATCCCCACGGGAGCGCGGCGTTTTTCATACCTTTTTCAGGGCTTCCGGGGCCCTTGACAGTCAACCCGCGGAGGCCGTTTCGGAGCCCGCGCCGCCTTGTGTGAAAATTTCCTCGCTTTGCACTTGCACGGCGCCCATGCAGTAGGTACAATCTCCGCTTTCACGGCTCGAGTCTCAACGCTCGTGTCCGCAAGTTTCCATACCTTTTTCTTTATTCAGGAAAACAAATGTCCGTTGAAATGAACAAGTCTGAGATCGTTGCCAAGTTCCAGCGCGCTGAAGGCGACACCGGCTCTCCCGAAGTGCAGGTTGCTCTTCTCACCGCCCGCATCAACCACCTTACGGACCACTTCAAGGTTCACACCAAGGATCACCACTCCCGTCGTGGCCTTCTCCGTATGGTCTCCCGCCGCCGCAAGCTGCTTGACTACCTCAAGCGCACCGACCTCAATGCTTACCGCGCCCTGATTGAAGCCCTCAATCTCCGTAAGTAAGACGGAACATTTCTCCCTGACAACGGCCTGCCGAACGACGACAGGCCGTCGTCGCATCTAAAACCCACGTCGTTCGTTGACGGCACACTTTCTTTCCACGCGAAGCTACCGCGTTGCGACATGAGCTCCCTCCCCCTCCGGCACAAGGAAAAAGGGGAAAGGGAGCCGATGCCGCAGCGTGCCAAAGAGCTTCGAACTCGAATTGCTCTTGCGCCCGGAAAGTTGATAAGAAACGTCAGCGACGACAACCATGCACAGAGGAATACATCATGACGATGTTCAACAAAGTGTCCAAGTCCTTCCGCTTCGGCAATCACGACGTGACCCTCACCACCGGTGAGATCGCCCGTCAGGCCACCGGCGCCTGCATCTGCCAGATGGACGACACGGTGGTGCTCGCCACGGTCGTGGCCAAGAAGGAAACGAAGCCCGGCCAAGACTTCTTCCCGCTCACCGTCGACTACATCGAAAAGACCTACGCTGCCGGCAAGATCCCCGGCGGCTTCTTCAAGCGCGAAGGCCGTCCGTCCGAAAAGGAAACGCTCACCTCCCGCCTGATCGACCGTCCGATCCGCCCGCTCTTCCCGGACGGCTTCTTCAACGAAGTCCAGGTTATCATCCACGTCCTCTCCGCCGACCCCGCCGTTGATCCGGACATTCCGGCCATGATCGGCGCCTCCGCCGCCCTCGCCATCTCCGGCATCCCGTTCCGCGGCCCGATCGGCGCCTGCCGCGTCGGCTACATCAATGACGAAATCGTCATCAACCCGACCACGGAAGAACTCAAGAGCTCCCGCCTCGACCTCGTCGTCGCCGGTACGGAACGCGCCGTCCTCATGGTTGAATCCGAGGCCGACATCCTTCCGGAAAAGACGATGCTCGAAGCCGTGATGGCCGGCCACAAGGCCATGCAGGTCTGCATCCAGGCCATCAACGAGCTCGTCGCCGAAGCCGGCAAGCCGGCCTGGGACTGGCAGCCCGCCCCGAAGAACGAAGCCCTCGTCGCCCGCATCGTCGAACTCTGCGACGCCGGCCTCAAGGAAGCCTACGGCATCCGCTCCAAGCAGGCCCGTACGGAAAAGCTCCGCGAAGTCTATGCCGCCTGCGAAGCCCAGCTCGTCGCCGACGCCGAAGCCGCCGGCACCGAAGCTCCGGACATGAACGAAGTCCACGGCATCCTCTTCGAACTCGAAGCCAAGCTCGTTCGCTCCAACATCCTCAACGGCGAACCCCGCATCGACGGCCGCGACACCCGCACGGTCCGCCCGATCGAAATCCGCCAGAGCGTGCTTCCGCGCACCCACGGCTCCGCCCTCTTCACCCGCGGCGAAACGCAGGCCCTCGTGCTTACGACGCTCGGCACGAAGCAGGACGAACAGATCATCGACGGTCTCTGCGAAGAAACGCACGACCGCTTCATGCTGCACTACAACATGCCCCCGTTCGCCACGGGCGAAACGGGCCGCGTCGGCAGCCCGAAGCGCCGCGAGATCGGCCACGGCCGTCTCGCCAAGCGCGCCCTGAAGGCCGTTCTCCCGACCGCCGAGGAATTCCAGTACACGATCCGCGTCGTTTCTGAAATCACCGAATCCAACGGCTCCTCCTCGATGGCCTCCGTCTGCGGCGGCTGCCTCTCCATGCTCGACGCCGGCGTTCCGCTCAAGGACTACGTCGCCGGCGTGGCCATGGGCCTCATCAAGGAAGGCAACAAGTTCGCCGTCCTCACCGACATTCTCGGTGACGAAGACCATCTCGGCGACATGGACTTCAAGGTGGCCGGCACCGCCGAAGGCGTGACCGCCCTCCAGATGGACATCAAGATCGAAGGCATCACGGCCGAAATCATGCAGGCCGCCCTGGCTCAGGCCCACGAAGGCCGCCAGCACATCCTCGGCAAGATGCATGAAATGGCCGGCGGCGGCGCCAAGGAACTCTCCGACTTCGCCCCGCGCATGATCTCCTTCAAGATCGATCAGGACAAGATCCGTGAAGTCATCGGCAAGGGCGGCGCCACCATCCGCGCCCTCACCGAAGAAACCGGCACGACGATCAACATCGAAGACGACGGCACGGTCACCATCGCCAGCCCGGACACGGCCCGCGTTGAAGAAGCCCGCCGCCGCATCGAGATCATCACGGCCAAGATCGAAGTCGGCCAGATCTACGAAGGCACGGTCCAGCGCCTGCTCGACTTCGGCGCCATCGTCCAGCTCCTGCCGGGCAAGGACGGCCTCCTTCACATCAGCCAGATCGCCAACGAACGCGTCAACCAGGTCTCCGACTACCTCAAGGAAGGCCAGCAGGTCCGCGTCAAGGTCATCGAAGCCGACGAAAAGGGCCGCGTGCGCCTTTCCATGAAGGCTCTTCTCAAGGACGAAGCCGCCCAGGCCTAATCCCTGAGCCCTTCCGGGCTTGAAGACACGAGCCCTGCTCTCCGCGAGGAGAGCAGGGCTTCTTGTTTCAAAACCCCATCGTTTTTTCCCCGAGTGCTTTGAAGACTTGAGGGAAACCGTATAAAATGCGAGGGTTATGCATTGTCCGCGTCAAAAACGGACCATCCGCATCCTTCACCGGCATTGTTGGAGAAACTCAGCGTGCGTGAAAAGATTGTCATCGCCAACTGGAAAATGAACGGCTCCGCCGAGGCCAACCGCCTCTGGGCGGAGGAATTCCTTGCCAAACTCGGCGATCTCAACTGCAGGACCGCCGTGTGCGCGCCCTTCGTCTATCTGTCCGAACTCGTCCGCCTCTTCAAGGACACGGGGGTCGCTGTCGGCGCCCAGACGGTTTCGCCCAGGGATCAGGGCGCCTTCACGGGCGAAGTGTCCGCCGCCATGCTCGCCGACATCGGCATGAGCCTCTGCCTCGTCGGCCATTCGGAACGCCGCACCCTCTGGGGTGAGGACGACGAATCCGTGGCCGTCCAAGCTGAAAACCTCGTTGCTCACGGCATCGCCCCCGTCGTCTGCGTGGGCGAGACGCTCGCCGAGCGCGAGGCAGGCCTCACCGAGGCCGTCGTGCTGCGCCAGCTTCGAACCGTGCTCACGCGAGTGCCCGTTGCCAAGCTCGGCGCCGTCGCCTATGAACCCGTCTGGGCCATCGGCACGGGACGCACGGCGACTCCGCAGGCCGCCCAGCACGTTCACGCGGCTCTGCGCGCCTGCCTCACCGAGGCCGACGCCGAAGCCGCCGCGAAGACGCCGCTGCTCTACGGCGGCAGCGTCAAGCCGGACAATGCCCATGAACTCTTCTCCCAGCCCGACATCGACGGCGGCCTCATCGGCGGCGCCGCCCTCAAGGCTGAAGATTTCCATTCCGTCTGCGCGGCTGCCCGCGTCGATTGATTTTTCACTCTAAGGTTTAACCGCCATGCATTTTCTTCTTAGCATCGCTCTCGTTCTGCAGATCATCTCTGCCGTCGTCGTGATCGTGCTCGTGCTCATGCAGCACGGCAAGGGTGCCGACCTCGGTGCCGCCTTCGGTTCCGGCGCCTCCGGCTCTGTCTTCGGCGCTACGGGCAGCGCAAACTTCCTCTCCCGTTCCACGGCCATCGCCGCCACGGTCTTCTTCTGCTCCACGATCGCCCTGACGCTCGCTTCCGGCGCCTTCAACAAGCGTTCCGCTCAGCCAGCGGGTGGTGTTTTGTCAACGGTCGAACAGCCGGCATCCCATGAATATGGTATGTCTGGTAGTGAAAACCCTAATAAGGCCCCCACGAACGAAATTCCGAGGTAAAATACACCTCCTCTGCTGGTGACCTCGCTTCTTCGGATGCACATCAGTGGGGAACAGTTCGGGCCGCGGTCGTGGCGAAATTGGTAGACGCGCAGCGTTGAGGTCGCTGTGGTGAGAGCCATGAGAGTTCGAGTCTCTCCGACCGCACCAGATGTACTGGGGTATCGCCAAGTCCGGTTAAGGCATCGGATTCTGAATCCGACATTCGTAGGTTCGAATCCTACTACCCCTGCCAAGTCATCGAGAAAATGGACGTTCTTCGGAACGTCCATTTTTTTTGCCTTTTCCTTCCCCTTTCCCTCACGCCGCCTCCTCTCTTTTCCCGATACCGCATGACAGCGCACAAGAGCCCGCCAGATTTCGGGCGACGTCCTCCTCCGCGAGCCGTATCCTTTCTGAATCCCCTTCAACTTCAAGGCCGGAGAGCCATGCACGACGTCTTCATTCACAATGCCGTCATTCACGACGGCGAACGCTTCACCGACGCGGACGCCCTTCTCGTCAAGGCGGGCCGCATCTCCTGGATCGGTCCCGGCGCCTGCGCACCCGCGCACGACGGCGTGCCGTCCGTCGACCTCGAGGGACGCACGGTTCTGCCCGCGCTCTGCGACGTTCACACCCATCCGAGTTGGATTGCGGCCACGGTGAGGTCCGTGCCCTGCGTCTCCCCGATCGTCAACACGATCGAGGAGATGATTGAGGCGCTCAGGCGCCATCCGCTCGCCGGCCGAGGGCCCGAGGCCTGGATCACGGGCTTCGGCTATGACGAAGGCAAGCTCGCCGAACACCGCACCCCCACCATCGAGGACCTCGACCGCGTCAGCACGACGCAGCCCGTGTTCGTGAAGCGCTCCGACTGCCACTCTGCGATCTGCAACAGCGTCGCACTGCGCCTCGCTGGCATTGAGGCAGGTACGCCCGATCCCGCCGGCGGGCGCTTCGGACGCTTTCCCGACGGTCGCCCCAACGGCGTTCTCACCGAATTCAATGCCGCACAGGTCGTCGAGCGCCTGATGGGCGAGCCCACGTTCGAGAGCGAAGTGGAGATGATGACGGCCTCGGGCGAACACTTTCTTGCGCGCGGCATTCTCGCCTTCACCGAAATGATGACCGACTACCGCCAGCTCGCCGTCTACCGCGAGGCGGCGCGCCGCGGCTTTCCCGTCAGGGCAGGGCTCTACCTCGTCTGGAAGGGCGGACGCGACCCTCGGGGCATGCCCGCGCTCACGGACGAGGACAGGACGGGAGACCACTTCATCGCGGGCGTCAAGCTCTTTGCCGACGGAAGCGTCTCGGGCGCCACGGCGGCCGTGACGACGCCCTTTCTCAACGGCTCGACCGGGATGGTCACGCTCGACGACGGCGCGCTTGAGGCCGCGGCCGAGTACGCCCGCACCAACAAAATCCAGCTCTCCGTCCACGCCATGGGTGACAGGGCCGTCGGGCGCATCATCGACTTCTTCGAGGATCAGACGCCCTGGCTTGAGGACCGCCCGTCCGTGCGCATCGAGCACGCCACCTTCCTCAACGAGGCTCAGCTCGCCCGCATGAACGCCTCGGCCATGCGCTTCGGAGTGACAACCCAGGTGATCTTCCCGTACGCCGAAATCGAAGGCTACAGGGCCGTGCTCGCCCCGAAGGACCTTGAGCGCGTCTATCCCGTGAGGACCGTCTCCTCGGCGCTCGACGCCTTCGCGCTCTCCTCCGACGCGCCCGCCACCGCCTGGGCCGATCCCGACGATCCCTTCGTCTCGATGGGCGCTGCGGTCACGCGCACAGCCTGGGACGGCACCGTCTTCAACAGGTCCGAAGCCGTCTCCTGCGAAGAGGCCGTCTCGCTCTACACCTCCCGCCCGATGAAGGTCCTGCCATTCGAAGGCGTAGGAAGGCTCACGCCCGGCATGAGGGCCGACTTCATCGTCCTGCGCGATCCCGTCACGGACGACGGCGAGGCTCTCGCCCGGAACGCCGTCTCCGAGGTTTTCCGTGCCGGAGCCCTGATCCACCGCGCCCCCCGCTAAAATGGAAGGCATTCTCAGGGGGACACACTCATGCAGCGATTCACGCTTTCCATCGACGACGAGCTTGCCGAGCGCTTCGACGCGTACCTGACCGAACACGGCTACGCCAACCGCTCCGAATGCTTCCGCGACATTCTCCGCAATCACTTCACCAGTGAGGACGTGAAGGACAATCCCTCGGCCGAATGCGTCGGCGTGCTCAGCTACGCCTACAACCACCACGAGCGCCAGCTCGCCATGCGTATGACCGAGTACCAGCACGAGCATGCGGGCGAGGTCATCTCCACCATGCACGTGCACGCCACGCACGAAGAGTGTGTCGAGAGCGTCGTGATCCGCGGCCGCGCCGAGGACGTCGTCACGCTCTCCCGCCGCCTTTCGGCCGAACCCGGCGTGCGCCACGGACGCCTCAACCTCATCCCCGTGACGCCCGACGACACGCACGAACATGCTCATGAGCACGCCCATTCACATGATCATCACCACGGGGATTGAGCCGGGCGTGAACCCGAGATGAACAAAACGGCGGACTCCGAAGCGGATCCGCCGTTTTTGTTCCTGTCGGTGACGATCAGGCGTAGTAGCCGGGCAAGCTCATCTCGCGCGCCGCGAACTGCCTGTAGCCGTCCATGTCGAGCGGATAGTCCCAGCAGCCCATCTGGTGGTACATCTGGCCGCCAAAGCCCGTCTTGAAGCGGTAGAGGCCGTGCATCGGATGCGAAGGATCCGCCTTGGGCGCGACACGCCCTTGGTTCTCCTCCGACGGCTCGATCTCGGGACCGTACGGAAGATAGGCCATGTATTCGTCACGGCTGCAGTACTGCGCAAACATCAGGAGGTCCGCATTGGTGCGCGACCAGCCGCCCACGTCGGTGTAGAGTCCGCTGTTGCGCACGGAAAACTCGAAGGCCTTGGAACGCATGCCCAGATTCGCCTTGACGCGGGACCAGAAGGAGGTCTGCTGAACGATGGGCGTGCTGTAGGCGTCGGAGACGTCCTTGGGTTCGACGGTAAGCTGCATGGCGTAAAGGGGCCCTTGGTTCCTTTATTCGAAGAATACAAAAAAGCACGCGGGCGCATGTGTTGATGCGTCCGCGTGCGGGTACGGGTGTCTCTTTAGCGCATCTTTTCCGCAAAGTCACTAGTACGATAGGTCAATGCAGGGAAATGCCGGCCTTCACGTGCCCATGTGTTGCGCAGAGACAACTATCCTCTACTTCTTCCCTGCGGTTCAGGCTTGGCGAATGAAGAAAACGCCCCGAAGCCTTCGCTTCGGGGCGCCTGTTTTTCAGCCTTGTTTCAGCCTGTTGTCGTCAGGACGGCTCTCAGATGAGGAAGAGCATGTCCATCAGGAAGAAGGTCGGGAAGAGGAGCGTCACCGACCAGAGCATGTAGCCGAAGAACGTCGGCATCTTGATGCCGCGCTCGTTGCAGATGGAGACCGTCATGAAGTTCGGGGCGTTGCCGATGTAGGTCACGGCGCCCATGAACACGGAGCCCATCGAGATGGCCATCAGGGTCTTGGCGCCCTCGCCCATCAGCACGGTCGGATCGCCGCCGGCGAGGTTGAAGAATGCCAAGTACGTCGGCGCGTTGTCAAGGAACGCGGAGAGCATGCCCGTCAGCCAGAAGAAGAACGTGTTGTTGAAGCTGCCGTCGGCGTTCGTCACGAGGGCGACGAGCGGCGCGAAGTGGCCGTCGTGGCCCGCGCGGAGCATGGCGAGCACCGGCACGATGCAGCAGAAGATGCCGAAGAAGAGCTTGGCGACCTCAAGGATCGGATCCCAGCTGAAGTGGTTGGCTTCGCGGGTGGCCTTCGTGGTGAGCAGCAGGGAAGCGCCGGAGATCACGATGAAGAGCGCGTCGCGGAGCACGCCCTCGAGCGAGAAGTGCACGCCGAGGAACGTGAAGTCCACGCCCGAGCGCCAGAAGCCGGACATCAGGACCGTGCCGACGATGGCGGCGAGAAACAGGATGTTGATGCCGCCGTCGACGCCGATGGCCTGCTTTTCCTCGGGCGCCTTGAAGCCATCCTTGACGTCGCGGGAGAACATGAAGCTGTCGATCGCGAAGTAGACCGCAAGCAGGATGGCGCAAGTCACGAGCCACGGAAGCATCAGGTGCTCAAGCGTCCAGAAGAAGCTCACGCCCTTGAGGAAGCCGAGGAAGAGCGGAGGATCGCCGAGCGGGGTCAGCGCGCCCCCCACGTTGGCGACGAGGAAAATGAAGAAGATGAAGGTGTGGACCTTGCGCCTGCGGTTCTCGTTGGCGCCGATGAGCGGGCGGATGAGAAGCATGGCAGCACCCGTCGTGCCCATGAAGTTGGCAAGCACGGCGCCGAGCGCGAGGATCGCGGTGTTCACGATCGGACGACCGACGAAGCTGCCGCGGACGTGAATGCCGCCGGCAACGATGAAGAGCGAGCCCACGAAGATGATGAACGGCACGTAGTCGGCGAGAAGCACGTGGGCGATCTCGTGGAAGGCCGTGTCAGGACCGAAGACGGTCGCAAGCGGAATGATGCAGCACAGGGCCCAGAAGACGGAGATCTTGCCGAAATGATGGTGCCAGATGTGCGGGGCGAACAGCGGGAAAAGCGCGATGGAAAGCAGAATGCCGGCAAACGGCACGGCCCACGCAAGGCCGAGCTCGGCGCCGTTCATGTCGCTCGCCATGGCGGCAGCAGGCAGCAGAAGGGTTGCAGTTGCAGCCGCAACGCTTTTAATGGACAAAGTCACGATGGAGACTCCCTGGGGCGACCGCCTGAGCGCCGGCCGCCGGTTGAAAATGGCGTACGTTGGAAGGTGCGGTCGAAAGCGCTTCCCGGGAGCGGAGGCGCCAACTGTACTTTCCAATGTGCACCGCGTTACAAAATATCTCAGAATGCAAACATACACGGATTTTCTGATCCCTGCAGAACTTTCCGAGGTTTCTTTACAAATGAGGGGCCCCTTAAGCCGAAAGGACTGGAAAATGAAAGGCGCAGGCCCTAGGTCCGCGCCTTTCATCGTGCCCGTGAGACTCCTATGCCACGGGCGGCAGTCCGAAGACCTGCCTGAGGTAACGCAGATAGCCCTCGTCCTCGCACATGCCCTTCTCGGGCGCGTCGGAGATCTTGGCGACGGGCTGCCCATTGGCCTTGACCATCTTCATGACGACGTTGAGCGGCTGCGGCCCCCTGTCGTTCATCAGGTTCGTGCCGATGCCGAAGGCGACCTTGACCCTGCCGTGGAAGCGCTCGTAGAGCTCTATGGCCTTCGGGACCGTCAGGCTGTCGCTGAAGATGAGGGACTTCGTCCTCGGGTCGCAGCGGTTGGCCTTCCAGTGCTCGATCATGCGCTCGCCCCAGACGAAGGGATCGCCCGAGTCGTGCCTGACGCCGTCGAAGAGCTTGCAGAAGAACATGTCGAAGTCGCGCAGGAAGGGATCCATCCCGTAGACGTCGGAGAGTGCGATGCCGAGGTCGCCCCTGTACTCCTTGGCCCACATCTCGAAGGCGAAGACCTGCGTGTCGCGCAGCCTTGGGCCCAGCGCCTGGCAGGCCTGCAGGAACTCGTGGGCCATCGTGCCGTGGGGCGTGAGGCCGAGCTCCTTGGCGTACATGACGTTCGACGTGCCAGTGAAGATGCCGCCGAGACGCTCCTTCATGTTGAGGAGAACCTTCTTCTGCCAGGCCTTGGAGAAGCGGCGCCTCGTACCGTAGTCGGAGATCCGCAGCCCGCCGTTGTCGGGCTCGTTGCGCAGAAGCTCGATCTTGCGCTCAAGGCGTGCGACCCCCTCCGTCTCGTCAAGATCTGGATACGTGTTCCTGAAGTAGACCTCGTTGACGATCGCAAGCACGGGAATCTCAAAGAGGATCGTGTGCAGCCACGGGCCCTTCGCGGTGATGTCGATGCCGCAGGGATAGTCCTGAGACTTCGTCACGGAGATGTACTTGCGCTTCAGATGGAAGAGGCTCAGAAACTCGACGTAGTCCGACTTGATGAAGCGCAGGCTGTCGAGGTAGGCGAGCTCGTCCTCCCTGAAGTAGAGGCTGCAGAGATGGTCGAGCTCGGCGTTGATCTCGTCGACGAAGGGCGAAAGATCGATGCCGGGCGTGCGGCACTTGAAGCGGTATTCGGCATCGGCCCCCGGAAACTGGTGCAGCACGCACTGCTGCATCGTGAATTTGTAGAGGTCCGTGTCGAGCAGTGATTCGATGATCAAGACAGCCTTCCTATACGTGGAATGATTGACGCCTTCGGGGCCGACCGTCAGGCCGCCAGAAGGGAGCGGGCCTCTTCAAGCTCCGCACCGCCGCAGGCCGCGGCGGGCGCGAGCCCCGCAAGGCGCGCGTCGAATTCGGGCGTTCGAGTCCAACGCAGGTTCGCGAGAAGCTCGTCGGCCATGTCGGGACGATTGCATACGAGCACCATGTCGCAGCCCGCCGCAAGCGCCTTCTCGGCCTGCTCCGTCACGCTGCCGCCCGCGGCGCCCTTCATGCTGAGGTCGTCCGAGAAGACGAGGCCGCGAAAGCCCAGCCGTTCTCGAAGCTCGTCCTGCAGGAGGCGCCTCGAGAAGGTGGCGACCTCCCCCTCAAAGGCATGATAAGCCACATGGGCCGTCATGACGGATGCAAGTTCAGGCAGTTTGCCGTAGGGGAGCATGTCCCGCATCAGACTCTCCGCATCCCTTTCGTCCTCGGGAAGGGCCGTATGGCTGTCGGCCTCGGCCCAACCGTGCCCCGGAAAATGCTTGCCGCAGGAGGCCATGCCGCCCCTGCGAAGCCCGCGAATGAGCGCGGCGGCATGCGCCGTCACGAGCTCGGGCGTCGTGCCAAGGCTGCGCGAGCCGATCACGGCCGAGCGGCCGTAGTCGACGTCGAGCACGGGCGCGAAGGTGAAGTCGACGCCGCAGGCGCGCAGCTCGGCGGCAAGCACGAGACCGGCCGCCTCGAAGCGCGCCTCGGCGTCCTCGTGCGCCGCGATCTCGGACATGGCGGGCACATCGGTGAATTCGGAGCGGAAGCGCTGCACGCGGCCGCCCTCATGGTCGACGCTGATGAGGATGCCCGGACGCACGGCGTGGATTTCGTCGCACAGCGCCCTGAGCTGTTCCCGGTCCCTGTAGTTGCGGGTGAAAAGGATCACCATGCCCGTCATCGGATGACGCAGGCGCCCACGCTCATGCTCGGTGAGTGAAAGGCCCTCAACGTCGACGCAGACGGGACCCGGCTTCAGTACTTCGGTCATGCCCAACTCCTCCCTTCAGTCTTCGGACGCGGCGACGCGGTCGAGGATCTCCTCGTAGCGCCTGACCGTTTCGGCAAAGCCGAACTGGAGCGCCTCGGCGGTGAGCGCATGGCCGATCGAGACCTCGCTCACCTCGCGGCAGGCCTTGAGGAAGACCTCGAGATTGTCGAGCGAGAGGTCGTGCCCGGCGTTGACGTCAAGTCCGGCCTCGCGGGCGGCCTTCACGCTGGCGGCGTACTGCTCGAGGACCTTGTCCTGGGCTTCGGTGCCGTGCGCCTGAGCCCAGCCCTCCGTGTAGAGTTCGACGCGGTCGGCGCCGAGTTCGGCGGCCTTCGCCATCAGGGCGGGGGCGGGATCCATGAAGAGGCTCACGCGGCAGCCCCAGGCCTTCGCCTGCGCGATGAGCGGGCGGACGGCGTCGCAGACGGCGGGATCCGAAAGATCGAACCCGTGGTCGGACGTTTTCTGGCCGAGGCTGTCGGGCACGAACGTCGCCTGATCGGGACGCACGGCCTCAAGGTGGCCCATCAGATTGTGGAAGGGGTTGCCCTCGATGTTGTATTCGCGGTCGGGATATTCGCTCACGAGTGCGGCAATCGCGGGGACATCCGTCGCGCGGACGTGGCGCTCGTCGGGACGCGGATGAACCGTCAGGCCGGCGGCGCCCGCCTCAAGCGCGATGCGGCCGAAGAAGACCGGGTCGGGCCAGTTGCCTTCGCGGGAGTTGCGAAGAAGCGCCACCTTGTTCAGATTGACGGAAAGCTTGGTACGAAGCATTGCGATGCACTCCTGGTGTTCGGGACGCCGCAGCGCCCCCTGTTTGTCCGGTTCGATCGGCTTGGCGGGCGTCAGGTCTTCTGCAGGCCGTTGAGCTCGGCGAGGATGCGACGGGAATGGATGCTGCGCCCGTCGAGATGAAAGTCGATCAACGTACGAAGAATATCACGCGAGGCGCGAAGCGCCGCAGGACTCATCGGCTCTCCCGAAAGCATTTCGCGCACGAGGTCCCCCGGCCAGGCGCGCACGCCCTCGGGCAACCCTTCGACGCCGGCGAGCCCCTCGAGGGCGCCGTCCCTGACGCAGTACCAGGGCGAGCGGCCGTCGTCGGAGAAGGCGGGCGCCCAGCCTGCGGCCTTGAGGACCGCCATCTCGAATTCGCGAAGCGCGGGCTGCATGGCGTCGCGCTCGTCGAGCGCCAACGCATGGATCGCCTTGACGTAGGCCTCGAAGAGCCCCGGATGGCGCTCCTCGCGGACGGTGAGCTTGAGGATGAGTTCGTTGACGTAGAAGCCCGAGAGCAGCGCCTCGCCCGTGAGGGGCACCATCGTCCCCTGCCATTCGGCGCGCACGAGCATCTTGGCCTCCTTGCTACCCGTCCATGAGAAGCGGAGCGGACAGAACGCGGTGAGAAGGCCCCTGTACTGGGAGGACGCGCGGCGGGCGCCGCGCGCAACGAGAAAGACGCGGCCGTATCGTACGGTCAGCACGTCGAGAAGAAGGCTCGTCTCGCTCCAGTCCCACGCGTGGAGGATGAAGCCGAGCTCGCCCGTGACGCGGGCGGGGATGCGCTCCGCCGGTTCCGGGAGCGCGGAGAAGACGTCCGCCATCTGCCGCTCTGCGGCGCGGCGGCGTTCGAGAATGCCCGAGAGGGTCGAGGCGCGCTGCGCCGCGGGCCCCTCGAGCGAGGAGACGGGAGACCGTGAGGAGCGGGGCCCCTCGGAACGGTCGCGCACCCTGCGGTGCGGCACCCCCGCCTCCAGGGCGTCCTTATTCATAGCCCAGAGTCTTGAGGGCCTTCACGTCGTCGGACCAGCCGCGGCGCACGCGGACCCAGACCTCGAGGTGCACGCGCTTGCCGAGCATCGCGGCGACGTCGGTGCGAGCCAGACGGCCGATCTCGCGAAGCTTGGCGCCGCCCTCGCCGATCACGATCGGCTTGTGGCTTTCACGCTCGACGATGAGGGTCGCGACGATCTCGGCGCTCTCCTCGTCCTCCTGCCACTTGTCGATCGTCACGGCAATGCCGTACGGAAGCTCGTCGCCGAGCAGGCGGAAGGCCTTCTCGCGGATCGTCTCGGCCGCGAGGAAGCGCGGCGAGCGGTCCGTGTAGGTGTCGGGATCGAAGAACGGGACGCTCTCGGGGAGGAACTTCTTGATCTCGCCGAGCAGGTCGCCGAGCTGGCGGCCCTTTTCAGCGGACACGGGCACGATGGCCGCAAACGGGAACTTCTCCATCGAGGCGGCCATGAGCGGAAGGAGCGAGTCCTTCGACTTGTTGAGGTCCGTCTTGTTGATGGCGAGGATGACGTTCGACGCATCCTTGGGCAGAAGCTTGAGGACTTCGAGGTCGGCGGGCTTCCAGCCGAGGGACTCGATCACGAAGACGATCGCATCGACCTCGCCGAGCGTGGAGCGCACGGTGCGGTTCATGCGGCGGATGAGCTGGTTGCCGACCTTCGTCTGGAACCCCGGGGTGTCCATGAAGACGATCTGGGCGTCGGGTTCGGTCACGACGCCGAGCACGCGGTCGCGCGTCGTCTGCGGCTTCTTCGAGGTGATCGAGACCTTCTCGCCGATCAGGTGGTTGATCAGGGTCGACTTGCCGACGTTCGGACGGCCGATGACGGCCACATAGCCGCAGCGGAAGCCCTCGGGCACCTGCACGGAGGCGGCGCCCGCCTGCGCGAGCATGCGTTCAAGTTCGGCGTCGGACATTGCCGGCACGGTCTTTTCTTCACTCATGTCTGGACCTCCCGTTGGTGGACTCGCGGTTCTTCAGAATCTCAAGCGCGGCGGTGGCGGCCTCCTGCTCGGCCGAGCGTCGGCTTGCAGCATGGCCCTGCGTCGTGATTTCAAGCGACGGAATGCGGCACTCGCAGTTGAAGTGCTGGGCGTGCGCGGCACCCGTCACGCTGACGACGACGTACTGCGGCAGCGGCAGGTGGCGGCCCTGCAGGTACTCCTGCAGGCGCGTCTTGGAGTCCTTGCCGAGCTGTTCGGCCGTGGGCGCGGCGAGGATCGGCTCGAAGAGGCCGAGGATCACCTTCTGGGCAGCCTCAAAGCCGCTTTCGGCGAACACGGCGCCGAAGATGGCCTCCATGGCATCGGCCGTGATCGAGGGACGATGCGCACCGCCCGTCTTCATCTCGCCTTCGCCCATGCGAAGGAAGGCCGAGACGTCGATCTGTTTGGCGATGACCGCGAGGGTCCTCTCGCAGACGAGGTTGGCGCGCACGCGCGAAAGGTCGCCTTCGGTGAAGTGCTTGTCGCGTTGGAAGAGCGCGTAGCCCACGACGCAGTTGAGAACCGAGTCGCCCAGGAATTCGAGGCGCTCGTTGTGCTGCGCCGCGAAGCTGCGGTGCGTCACCGCACGTTCGAGAAGCTTGCGGTCGGCGAACTTGTGGCCGATGCGCTCCTCAAGAATCGAAAGATCTTGCATTTTTATTCCAAACGGTGTCTGTCAGACCGGGTCCGCTCAGCGGAAGGAGCCGATGCGGGACATGTCGCCAAAGTTCGCCCAGATGAACGTGGCGCGGCCGACGAGGCTCGAGTCATCAACGAAGCCCCAGTAGCGGCTGTCCTCGGAGTTGTCGCGGTTGTCGCCCATCATGAAGTACTTGCCTTCGGGGACCTTGCAGATGAAGCCCGTGTTCGTGTACGTGCACTCGGGGACCTTCTTCAGAATGGCCTGCGCCGGAACCCAGGACGGACGGCGGCCGTCGACGGCGATCATGTGCTCGACGCCCGAAAGGTTCTCCTCGCGCTGGTCGAGCGTGACGTGGGAGTGCGTGTCGATGAAGTCGACGTGGCCGGCCTGCTTCTGCTCGACGCCGTTGACGTAGACGACCTTGTTGCGGTATTCGATCGTGTCGCCCGGAACGCCGACGACGCGCTTGATGTAGTCGACCGACTCGTCCATCGGGTACTTGAAGACCACGACGTCGCCGCGCTGCGGGCTGCCGAGCGGAATGATCTTCCAGTTGGTGACGGGGAGCCTGATGCCGTACTCGTACTTGTTGACGAGGATGAAGTCGCCCACGTGCAGCGTCGGGAGCATCGAGCCCGACGGAATGCGGAACGGCTCGAAGAGGAAGCTGCGCACGAAGAAGACGATCGCGATCACGGGGAAGAGGCCCGCCGTGTACTCGAGCCACCAGGGCTGGCGGATCTCGCGGGCGTAGAGGTCGTTGCGCGCGTCGATCACGGCCTTTTCGCCGCGATCGATCGCCTCGCGGTTGTCCGCCTCGAAGCGGCGGGCGGCCTCGTCGGCGCGGGCCTTGCGGGCGGGCAGGAAGCTGCGGCGCTCAAGCACCCAGAAGATGCCCGTGACGACCGTGAGAATGAGAAGGATCAGAGGAAAGTTCATCAATGTCTTCCGTTTCGTTCATGCGGCGAAGCGGAGGTCCGTCGTCGAACCTCCGCTTTGCGGCGGGATTACTGTTCGTCCTGCTGAAGGATTGCAAGGAAGGCTTCCTGCGGAATCTCCACCGAGCCCACCTGCTTCATGCGCTTCTTGCCGGCCTTCTGCTTTTCAAGGAGCTTGCGCTTTCGCGTAATGTCGCCGCCGTAGCACTTGGCGAGCACGTTCTTGCGCAGGGCCTTGACGTTCTCTCGGGCGATGATGTTCGCGCCGATGGCGGCCTGAATCGAGACCTCGTACATCTGGCGCGGAATCAGCGAGCGCAGGCGCTGTGCGATTTCGCGGCCCCGGAAGATCGCGTTGCTGCGGTGAAGGATGGAGCTCAGGGCGTCCACGCGGTCGCCGTTGATCAGCATGTCCACGCGCACCACGTCGGAGGCGCGGTATTCCTTGAACTCGTAGTCCATCGAGGCATAGCCGCGGGTCATCGACTTCATGCGGTCGAAGAAGTCGAGCACGATCTCGGCGAGCGGCAGCTCGTAGGTGAGGTGCACCTGGCGGCCGTGGTAGGCAAGGTTCGTCTGGATGCCGCGCTTGTCCTGGCAGAGCTTCATGACGGCGCCCACGTATTCGTCGGGTACGAAGATCGTGACCGTGTCGATCGGCTCGCGGATCTCGTCGATCTTGTCGACGGGCGGGAGCTTGGACGGGTTCTCGACGTGCACCACCGTGCCGTCCGTCTGCAGAACCTCGTACACCACGGACGGGGCCGTCGTGATGAGGTCCATGTTGTATTCGCGTTCAAGGCGCTCCTGGACGATGTCCATGTGCAGGAGGCCGAGGAAGCCGGCGCGGAAGCCGAAGCCGAGCGCCTGAGAGACTTCGGGCTCGAACTGGAGCGCGGCGTCGTTGAGCTGGAGCTTCGTGAGGGCGTCGCGAAGCGCATCGTACTGGTTGGACTCGACGGGATAGAGGCCCGCGAACACCTGCGGCTTCACTTCCTTGAAGCCGGGCACGGCCTCGTCGGCAGGATTCTGGGCGCTCGTCACGGTGTCGCCCACGCGAGCGTCCTTGAGCTCCTTGATGCCGGCAATCACGAAGCCCACTTCACCCGCGGAGAGCGAGGTGCGACTCTGGGACTTCGGCGTGAAGACGCCGAGCTGCTCGACGAGATGATTGGCGCCGGTGGCCATCAGGCGGATCTTGTCCTTCGGACGGAGCGTGCCGTTGACGACGCGCACGAGCATCACCACGCCGACGTAGTTGTCGAACCAGGAGTCGATGACGAGGGCCTGGAGCTTGGCGTCCGGATCGCCCTTCGGAGGCGGAACGTCGCGCACGACGCGCTCGAGGATGTCGTCGATGCCCATGCCGGTCTTGGCCGAGCAGGGAATCGCGTCCGTCGCGTCGATGCCGATCACGTCCTCGATTTCCTCGGCGGCCGCATCGGGGTTCGCGCTCTGAAGGTCCATCTTGTTGAGGACGGGGAGCACGGTCACGCCGAGGTCGATGGCGGTGTAGCAGTTCGCAACCGTCTGGGCCTCGACGCCCTGCGTAGCGTCGACGACGAGCAGCGCGCCTTCGCACGCGGAGAGCGAACGGCTCACTTCATAGGAGAAGTCGACGTGCCCCGGGGTGTCGATGAGGTTGAGTTCGTAGACCTCGCCGTCCTTGGCCTTGTACTTGAGGGAGGCGGTCTGCGCCTTGATCGTGATGCCGCGTTCACGCTCGAGGTCCATGCTGTCGAGCACCTGGGCGCTCATTTCGCGGTCGGAAAGACCGCCGCAGCGCTGGATCAGGCGGTCGGCGAGCGTCGACTTGCCGTGGTCAATGTGGGCGATGATCGAGAAGTTGCGGATTTTCTGCATTGAAGAGACTGAATGGGTCGGAATTTGTACGGGCCGCCAACCGGAGCGCAATGCTCGACGGGAACGGGCGGCTCTTGCAAAACATGGCCGTCATCGGGCCTTTCTAGGACCTGTTATTGTACCATTCAGGCGCCATTACACATTGAATTTCCCCGAATCTTTTGCACCGCAGCGGATTCGGGCGAATGCCGTCCGCTTTGCCAATAAGGAAGCGCCGCGGGTTCCTGCACGGAGGACGTGCGGGAAGCCTCGCGGCGCCGGACGGGAGCCGCCCGCAGGCGGAGCTCCCGTGATCGGATATCGGGATCAGAGGCCGTTGGTGCGGCGGCAGATGCCCGAGAGCACGGCAAGTGCGGCGGGCAGGCTCTGCGTGTCCTGGATCTCGAAGTCGGCGCGATGATGGCCGTGATGGTTGCAACCGTAGAAGAGGAAGGTCGCCTCGGCGCCGTGCTCGATGGCGCGGCGCGCAAGAATCGAGCAGTCCTCGCTGCCGCCCGCAGTCTCAAGACTGGTCACGTGATCGCGCCCGAACACCTCCGAGCAGGCCTCGACCGCCAGGTCGCAGGCGGCAGGCGTCGCCTCGAAGTTCGTGGCCTCGCCCGCCTTCGTCACGCGACATTCGACGCCGTAAGAGGCGGCGCAGCCCTCGACGATGCGCCTGACGCTCTCGAACATGTATTCGTTGATCTCCTGCGTAGAGCCGCGGGTCTCGCACTGCATGAAGGCGTGCACGGGCGTGACGTTCCTGCCCTCGCCCGCCACGAGCCTGCCGACGGCGATGCGCGTGTCGCCCTCGCCGTGGCGCGGAATGCCCTGCATCATCACGGCGGCGGCCGCTGCGGCCATGAGCGCGCTCCTGCCCTTTTCGGGATCCGAACCCGCATGCGAGGGCACGCCCGTGAACTCGATGTCGATCTTGGTCGTGGCCAGGAAGCCCTTCTTCACGACGGACGCCTCGCCGATCCTGCAGTTGCAGCCCACATGGGCGCCGAAGAACCAGTTGAGATCGTCCACGACGCCTGTGGCGGCCATGGGCGCCGCGCCGCGCGTTCCTTCTTCGGCGGGCTGGAAGATGAGGCGGAAGCGCCCCTTGAGCTCGTCCTTGTGGTCCGTGATCCAGTGCGCGAGCGTCACGCCCGTCGCCGTATGGGCGTCATGGCCGCAGGCGTGCATGTGGCCCGGGATCTCGGAGTCGAACCCTTCGGCCGCGGGCAGGTGCGAGGCGTCGTGAAGCTCCTCGACGAGCACGCAGTCCATGTCGAAGCGAAAGCCCGTGACGGGGCCTTCGCAGCCCGTGTCAAAGTCGGCCGTGAGCCCCGTGTAGCCGCCCGTGGCCTTGAGGAAGGATTCGGGCACGCCGTGTTCGGCCGCACGGACCATCGCCTTCTCGACGAGCTCCGCATTGCGGCCCATGACGGCCTCGGGCCTGATCACGTCCAGCCCCATGCGGATCGTCCAGCCGAGCGCCTCAAGCGCACGGAAGACCTTCCACTGGGTCTCGAATTCGGTCCAGCCCTCTTCGGGGCGGCGGTGGATTTCACGGCGAAGCCTCGTCATCTCCTCGACGTACCTGGCGCAGTCCTGCATGTCGTTCTCCTTTGATTGGAAAGAATGTCATGCAGACATTTTCCTCCTCTTTTGAGACCGCGGGAGGAGCGGCATAAAAAAGGCACCCGCCTCAACGTGAGGAGAGTGCCCTTTTGCGCATGCGGATGGTCCTGCGGACTGCGCAGGAACAAGCCGCCTTATTCAGTCCAGCGCTTGTAGATCACCGTGGAGTTCGTGCCGCCGAAGCCGAAGGAGTTCTTCATGGCGTAGTTGATCTCCATCCTGCGGGCCTCGTTGGGACAGCAGTCGATGTCGCATTCGGGATCCTGCTCGAAGACGTTGATCGTCGGGGGCGAGACCTGCTCCTCGAGCGCCTTGATCGTGAAGACGGACTCGACGCCGCCGGCGCCGCCGAGAAGGTGGCCCGTCATGGACTTCGTGGAGTTGACGACGAGCTTCCCGGCGTGTTCGCCGAAGACTTCCTTGATGGCCTTCACTTCGTTGACGTCGCCGACGTTTGTGGACGTGCCGTGCGCGTTGAGGTACTGGATGTCCTCGGGGGCGATGCCGGCGTGGCGGAGCGCCATGCGCATGCAGCGGGCGGGACCGTCGGTCGACGGGGTCGTGATGTGGAAGGCGTCGCCCGAGAGGCCGTAGCCGACGATTTCGGCGTAGATGTGGGCGCCGCGGGCGCGGGCGTGCTCAAGCTCCTCGAGAACGAGGACGCCGGCGCCTTCGCCCATCACGAAGCCGTCGCGGTCCTTGTCGAAGGGACGGGAGGCGGTCTTCGGATCGTCGTTGCGACGGGAGAGCGCATGCATGTTGTCGAAGCCGCCGACGCCCACGGGATGAATCGTGGACTCGCAGCCGCCCGCCACCATCACGGTCGCGTCGCCGCGGGCGATGATGTGCATGGCCTCGCCGATGGCGTGAAGGCCCGTCGAGCAGGCGGTCACGTGGGCGATGTTCGGGCCCTTGAGGTTCTTCATGATCGCGAGCTGGCCCGAGGTCATGTTGATGATGCAGCCCGGAATGAGGAAGGGCGAGATGCGGCGGGGACCGCGCTCGTTGCAGGCCTCGTTGTTCGTGCAGATGAGCGGAAGGCCGCCGATGCCCGAGCCGATGGCGCAGCCGCATTCGGGCGCGAACTCGTCGGTGATCTCGAGGCCGGAGTCTTCAAGCGCCATGATGCCGGCGGAGACGCCGAAGTGAACGAAGCGGTCGAAGCGGCGCACTTCCTTGACGCCGAGGTACTTGCCCGCGTCGAAGTCCTTCACTTCGCCGGCGATCTGGCAGCCGAAGGCGGAGGCGTCGAAAGCGGTGATGCGGTCGATGCCGGACTTGCCTTCGAGGGCGGCCTTCCAGCTCGAGGCGACGTCGTTGCCGATCGGCGAAACCATACCGAGACCGGTAACGACAACACGACGGTTCATCATGGTGGTATTCCTTGCTGTGGGTGTTCTTGGAAGCCGAACAATCTGATACGATTTTCGGCCTTAGGGACTAGCGGGTCGGCGTTATCCGCCTTCCCCTTAAAACAACTGTGGGACCCGCAGAGGCGGATCCCACAATTCGGGCGCCCCTGAGGACGCCGTTCACATCGAGCTCACTCGAGGCGAAATTACTTGTTGACGGCAGACTTGACGTAGTCGATGGCCTGCTGGACGGTACGGAGGTTTTCCTGTTCCGTGTCCGGGATTTCGATGCCGAAGGCGTCTTCGAGGGCGAGGGACATTTCAACCGTCGTGAGGCTGTCGGCGCCGAGGTCTTCGATGAAGGAGGACTCGTTCTTGATGTCCTCTTCCTTGATGCCGAGCTGTTCAGCAACAATCTTCTTAACCTTCAGTTCGATATCTTCCATTTCTTTAACTCCGCTTTAATGGGGTAGGACCCCGCAGGCGCGGGGAAAAAGTGAAGGGACAATCCCCTTCGGGGTTTAGGTGATTGAATATTTTACCAAGCAAGAGCCGCTTTGTGTGAAGGGAGGCTCCCTCCGGAGCGCCTCATGCCCGGCGGAGGGAGCGTCAGCCCATGAACATGCCGCCGTTGACGTGCAGGGTCGTGCCCGTCACGTAGGCGCCCGCATCGCTCGCGAGGAAGAGGCAGGCGTCGGCGATCTCCTGAGCGCCGCCGAGGCGGCCGAGCGGGATCTGGGCGAGAAGCGCGGCCTTGTGCTCTTCGGGAAGACCGGCCGTCATGTCCGTGTCGATGAAGCCCGGAGCGACGCAGTTGACCGTGATGCCGCGAGAGCCGATCTCGCGGGCGAGGGCCTTGGTCATGCCCATGAGGCCCGCCTTGGCGGCGGCATAGTTGACTTGGCCGGCGTTGCCCATGGCGCCCACGACGGACGTGATGGAGATGATGCGGCCGGAGCGCTGCTTCATCATCGGGCGCACGCAGGCGCGGGCAAGACGGAAGGCGGCGGTGAGGTCGGTCTCGACGACGTCGTTCCAGGCGTCGTCCTTCATGCGCATCACGAGCGTGTCGCGGGTGATGCCGGCGTTGTTGACGAGAACGTCGATGCGGCCGAATTCGGCGACCGTGTCGGCCACGGCCTTGGCGGAGGCCTCGCCGTCGCAGACGTTGAGCACGATGCCGCGGCCCTTGCCGTCGAGTTCGGCGATGCGGGCCGTGATGCGTTCGGCGCCGGCTTCGCTCGTGGCCGTGCCGACCACGGTGGCGCCGGCCTTCACGAAGGCTTCAAGAATGGCAGCGCCGATGCCTCGGCTCGTGCCGGTCACGAGCGCGACGCGGCCCTCGAGCGCATTGGCGGAAAACGTCGTCATATGTCTTTCTCCAAATTTCAGTTCAGCTTTTCGAGCACCGCGGCGAGCGAGGCGGCGTCGAAGATGTTGTGGCCGTTGATTTCAGGCGCAGTGCGGCGAAGCAGGCCCGTGAGGACCTTGCCGGGGCCGCACTCGACGATGTCGGTGATGCCGGCGGCCTTCATGCGCTCGATCGTGCGCACCCACTGGACCGCGCCCGCAGCCTGACGGGCGAGCGCCTCGCGGATGGCGTCGGGCGTCTCGTGCACCTCGACGTCGATGTTGGCGATGACGGGAATGGCGGGCACCTGAATCTCGGTCTCGGCCAGACGGGCCGCAAGCTTGTCGGCGGCGGGCTGCATCAGGCTCGAGTGGAAGGGAGCGGACACGGGCAGCTCGATGGCGCGGCGGCAGCCGCGGGCCTTGGCGCACTCGATGGCGCGGGCGACGGCGGCCTTTTCACCTGCGATCACGACCTGACCGGGCGCGTTGAAGTTGACGGCCTCGACGCGGCCCGTTTCACGGGCCTCGGCGACAGCGGCCTCGACGGCGTTGTCGGCAAGACCGATGACGGCGGCCATGCCGCCCACGCCGACGGGCACGGCGCTCTGCATGGCCTCGGCGCGGAAGCGCACGAGACGCACGGCCGTCTCAAGGGACATCGCGCCTGCGGCGCAAAGAGCCGAATATTCGCCGAGCGAATGGCCCGCCATCATTTCAGGCGTGCGGCCGCCGGCGGCGAGCCACGCTTCATAGAAGGCGACCGACGAGGCGAGCATCGCAGGCTGGGTGTTGACCGTGAGCGAAAGCGTTTCGGCGGGGCCTTCGGCAATGAGGCCGGTGAGCGAAAAGCCGAGCGCCTCGTCGGCGCGGGCCATCACGCCGGCGACGGTCTCGTTGCCGGCAAAGCCCGACAGCATGCCGACGCTCTGGCTGCCCTGGCCGGGAAACACGAATGCAATGCGCATAGAACTGGTCCTATGGGTTGATTTGAATCGGTAGGAGTTTAGCAGGTGGGGCATCGACCGAAAACAGGAATTCCCCTCCCGTGTTGGCGGGGTTTTCGGGCTTCCGAGACCCGCTTACCAGCGGATGAGCGCCGATCCCCAGGCCATGCCGGCGCCGACGCCCTGAAGCAGGACGAGCTCGCCGGGCTTCACCATGCCCGCGCGCACAGCGCGGTCGAGCGCAAGCGGCACGCTCGCGGCCGACGTGTTGCCGTGCTCGGCAACGGTCCTCACCATCCTCTCCTCGGGAATGCCGAGCTTGGCCGCCACCATCGTCATGATCCTGAGGTTGGCCTGGTGCGGCACGAAGAGCGCGACGTCCTCGGTATGCACGCAGGCGAGGTCGGCCACTTCACGTGCGCTGCCGACAAGGCCCTCGACGGCAAGACGGAAGACCTGGCGGCCGTCCATGCGGATGTACGGATCGCCCGAGATGGCGCCGTGGTTGAGGGAGGCCGTGAGGCTCAGCACCTTTTCGCCGTAGTCGCCGTCGGCGTACATGCGGGCGGCGAGAATGCCGGGATCGGACGAGGCCTTGAGCACGACAGCGCCCGCGCCGTCACCGAAGAGCACGCAGGTGGAGCGGTCCTTCATGTCGAGCACTCGGGACATCACCTCGGCGCCGATCACGATCGCGGCGCGGTAGGGACCCGCGCGCAGCATGGCGTCGGCGGCGTTGAGCGCATAGATGAAGCCCGCACAGACCGCCTGCACGTCGAAGGCCGCGCATCCCCTGGCGCCGAGCGCGGCCTGCACGCGGCAGGCGACGGACGGAAAGACCATGTCGGGCGTCGTGGTGGCCACGATGATCAGGTCGATTTCGGAAGCCTCGACGTTCGCGGCCTCAAGCGCCCTGCGGGCGGCGGCCACGGCCAAAGACGACGTCGTCTCGCCCTCGGCCTCGTCGGCGAAATGGCGGCTCTCGATGCCGGTGCGCGTGCGAATCCACTCGTCGCTCGTCTCAATGCCGTCGCGGGCGAGCATGGCCGCAAATTCCCCGTTGGTGACGATGCGCTTCGGAAGCGCACTGCCCGTGCCTAAAACGCGTGAGTACATGGAGGCTTTCCTTCTCTATTCGTGAAAACCCCGAAATCATAACGAAGAAAGGGGAGCGCACGCGGTGCGCTCCCCCGGCATTTGTAATAAGACGCAAAACGCCCGCAGGACTTAGCGGACGAGCTCATAGGGCCACTGCGTGACCCCGAGGAAGTTGTAGACGTGGCGGTAGCCCGAGGCTACAAGCGCCTCGCCCGCATATTCGGCCCTGCGGCCCGTGCGGCAGTAAATGAGAACGGGCGTGTCGGGATTGGGCGAGAACGGCAGGCGCATGCCCGGGCGGATCGCATCGACGGGCACGTTGACGGCGCCCTTGATGTGCCCCGTGGCGAACTCCTCGGGCGTACGGACGTCGAGCACCACGACGCCTCCGCGCTCCATCATCCTGCGGGCCTCCTCGGGACGGATCACCTGGTAGGCGGGAGCCGCGGCAAGCAGAGCGGCGGGAGCGCAGGAAAGTGCGGCGGCTGCACAGCCTGCGGCGAGCAGGCTGCGGCGGTTCATCATGGTCATGGGACGTCTCCTCGGAATTACCTCAATGGAAGCATCAATTCTACCTCCCTGCGCACAGGAGGCGCCTTGCCCCTCAGCGGGCCGCAAGGTCGATGGCAGTCTGCACGTACATGGCGACGCCGCCCGAAAGTGCGTTCTCGTCGACCGTGTAGGACGAGTGGTGCTGTCCGTAGACGGCGCCGCAAGCCTCGTTCCTCACGCCGAGAAGCCCCATGCAGCCTGGCGCGCCTGCCGCAAAGTGACAGAAGTCCTCGCCTACCATCGAGGGTCCTATCTCGTAGAGGGCGTCGGGGCCGAGCACCTTGAGGGCGGCCCCGCGGGCAACCTGCGTCACTGCGGGATCGTTCACCGTGGGAAGCGCCTTCTGCTCATAGCGCACGACGGCCTCGGCGCGACGGGAGGCGGCGATCGTTGCGGCAATGCGACCAACGGCCTCGGGCATGCGCGCTGCGGTCTCAGGCCTCAGCGTCCTGACGGTACCCGTGAGTCTGGCCTCGCCCGCAATCACGTTCCAGCGGGTGCCTGAATTGAACGTGCCGATCGTCACGACAGCCGTGTCGACGGGCGAAACCTCGCGACTCACGAGGGTCTGCAGTCCGTCGACGATCGCGGCGCCCGCCACCAGCGCGTCCACGCAGTGCTCGGGCTGCGCGGCATGACCGCCCACGCCCTTGACGTCTATCTCAAACCTGTCGGTGCCCGCCATGCATGGACCTGAAATGAGGCCGATCCGTCCGGCAGGGACGTCCGACCAGACGTGCATCGCGAAGCAGGCGTAGACGCCCTCGAGCGCCCCTTGGGCGATCATGGAGAGTGCGCCCTCACCCGACTCCTCTGCTGGCTGGAAGGCGAGCCTGACAACGCCGCCCCATTCCTCCCGCGTCTCCTGCAGCACGAGTGCGGCGGTGAGCAGCATCGCCGTGTGGCAGTCGTGTCCGCAGGCGTGCATGACGCCGGGATTGCAGCTTGCGAAAGAGGCTCCCGTGGTCTCGGTGACGGGAAGCGCATCCATGTCGGCACGAAGAAGAACGGTCCTGCCGGGCTTCGCGCCCCGGATCTCGGCAAGCGTGCCCGTTTGAAGCCCGCAAGGCCTCCATTCGATGCCCGCCTTCGTGAGCTCCTCCCGAACGAGGGCTGCGGTTTCAAACTCGCGGCCGCTCAGCTCGGGATGAGCGTGAATGCGGCGGCGCATGCCGATCAGGAAGTCCGCCTTGCTGCGAACAATCGATGCGAGGTCCATGTTGCGTGTCCTTTCGTGCGTATCTGGAGTCACGGGCCTCTCGTCGGCCCGCGCATGAAGCGATCATACGCCATGGACGCAGCGGTGCGACGGAGCCGTATGGGGGCAAGGGACATAAAAAAAGGGACCCGTCTTGACGGATCCCTCTTTCTATGACTTCGACGATCTTTTCAACGTCTTCCGATGCAAGCTGCAGTGGAGCCTAATCCTTGAAACCTTCACGCGAGTCAGCTTGATCTGTCACTCACCGTGGGGTTCGCGCGTTGCATCCTGCGCGCAAAGACTTGCCGGACGGCATGGCGCTGCCAACGGCTTCGGAAGGAAGCTTCTTTGTCGAAAAGACCGGCAGACGCTAATTATTCGTCAGCCTTCGTCGCAATCACCTTCTTGCCGCGGTAGAAACCGGTCGGGCTGATGTGGTGACGGCGATGCACTTCACCGGTCGTAGCTTCGATCGCGGTGGGCGGGTTGGTCAAAAAGTCGTGAGCACGATGATTACCGCGCTTGTTGGTGGATTTCTTGTTCTGCTGAACAGCCATGGCAAACCCCACGTATACAAAACGAGTGACATTACGAGTGGTCTGCAGGACGGCACTCGATAACTAACCTGCAGACTTCCGGAAAAATCTCCGCGTCGGGACGCTTTCAAACCGTTGGCAATCAACCGTTTGAAGGGGCCGGCACAACCAACCACCCGTGGCGGCAGTTCAGTCGAAACCGTATCCCATCGTGGAAAGTGGCGAATTTTACCAAATTCGCCGAAGGTTGGCATCTGTCTAACGCATTTTTTTTGATTTGCGTTTCGGATGCGCATGAAAAAAGGGGAGGCATCACGCTTCCCCTTTCCTCTGAAACCTGGAGCGGGAGACGAGTCTCGAACTCGCGACCTCAACCTTGGCAAGGTTGCGCTCTACCAACTGAGCTACTCCCGCATTCGCCCTGCGAAGGATTTGAATTTTACACAGTTTTTCGGGATTGGCAAGAGCACTCTTCCAAAAAAAACGAAAAATACCATAAACACGGTATTCGAAGATCCTTTTTCAGGCGTTTTCAGGCGATTCGAGGCGGAAGAGCGCCTTTAGCTCGTCCGTACTCAGATCGCCCACCCAGCCTTCGCCTGTCGCAACCGTCAGGTCGGCGAGCTCACGCTTGCGCTCGAGCATGTCGTTGATGCGTTCCTCGAAGGTCCCCGCGCAGAGGAAGCGGTAGACGAGCACATCCCTGCACTGGCCGATGCGGAAGGCGCGGTCGGTCGCCTGATTCTCGACGGCGGGGTTCCACCACAGGTCGTAGTGCACGACGACGGAGGCCGCCGTCAGGTTGAGGCCCGTGCCGCCCGCCTTGAGCGAGATGATGAGAAGGGCGTCCGCGGGATCGTTCTGGAAGCGGTCTACCATCTCGGCGCGCTTCGCGATGGAGACGCCACCATGGAGGAAGTCGGGCCTGACGCCCGTTGCCTTCTCGAACCAGTCCTGCAACCTCTCGCCCATCTCGGCGTACTGCGTGAAGACGAGCATCTTGCGCCCGTTCTCCCTGCACTCCTCGACAAGCTCGAAGAGCGAGTCGGCCTTGCCGCTGTCGGGAAGCCGCAGGTGCCTCTTTTCATAAAGGGACGGGGAGTTGCAGATCTGCTTGAGGGCCGTGATGAGGCTCAGCAGCATGCTCGACCTCTTCATGCCGTCCTCCTGTCCGAGTCCCTCAAGCTTCTTCATCCAGTAGTCGAGCGTCGTCTTGTAGAGTGCGGCCTGCTCGGGCGTGAGATCGACGTAGCGGTCGCAGACCACCCTGTCGGGCAGATCCGAGATGATCGACTTGTCGGTCTTGAGGCGCCTGAGCATGAAGGGAGCGGTCACCAGGCGGAAGGCCTCGAGCGCACGCTCGTTCCTGTCCGTCTCGATGGGCTTGGCGAAGGACTTCATGAATTCGTCCTGGGTGCCGAGGATGCCGGGCTGCACGATCGACAGGAGCGACCAGTACTCCATCAGCCTGTTCTCCACGGGCGTCCCGCTCATGGCGATCACCTGTCTGGCGGGGAAGTCACGAACCGCCTGCGTGATGCCGGAGCCCGTGTTCTTGACGGCCTGCGCCTCGTCGAGCACCATCAGCCTCCAAGTCTCGGCCCCAAGGACCGCCGCATCGCGCTTGAAGGTGCCGTAGGTCGTGATCGTCACGTCGGGCCGCTCCTCGACGGGCGCAAGCTGCCTGGCCGAGCCGTGGTAGACGGATGCAGTGAGGCCGGGCGCGAAGCGCTCGATCTCACGCATCCAGTTTGTCATCAGGGTGGCGGGCACGATCGCGATCGCCTTTTCCTTCGCAAACTCGCCTCGCTCCTTCATGGCTAGAAGCGTCGTGATGACCTGCAGCGTCTTCCCGAGGCCCATGTCGTCGGCAATGAGGGCGCCGAGTCCGAGCATCAGGTTTCTCATGAGCCACGAATAGCCTCTTTCCTGATAGGGGCGCAGCACCGCGTTGAGGCCCGAAGGCAGCGGAATCGAATCCACGCGCCCGAACTCACGGGTGCGCTCAATCAGGTCGTCGGGAACCGAGACGGCCGTGCCGTCGTCGAGTTCGCCCGTATAGACGGCCTTCATCATGTCGAGATATCCCGCACTCTCCATGAAGTCGACCTTCGCCTTCAGCTTTCTGAGCACTTCGGGATCGAGATACACGAACTCGTCATTGAAGGGAATGACCTCTCCCACATGAGCCATGACAGCCTCAAATTCTTCCTTGGTGAGCACCCGCTCTCCCAGAGACACCTTCCAGTCAAAGCTTCCGACGGACTCCTTCGTGATCATACCCTTGCCCGTGCTGCCCGACATGGAGACGGACAGCTTCGGCTTGAGGAGATTGCTGAGGCTCCTGGGGAGCATGACGCGGGCGCCGAGCAACTCGAGCGAAGGCACGGCGTCAAAGAGAAAGTCGCGCAGTCCGTCCTTCGGGAGCGTCGCTGGCTTGCCCTTTGAGTCGAGCACTGCCCTGAGCTCGTTGCAGTAGACGGCGAGGGATTCGAAGACGGAAAGGATCGCCAGACGGTCGGCCTCGAACTTCTCCTCCTTGAGCACGTCCCTGTAGAGCACGGGACGCGCCTTGGGACCGGCGTTGCGGGGAAGGACGCCGAGATTAACCGTCACGTTGCCGTTCTTCGCAGTGCGGACCGTCATGACGGGAACCCAGGAGAGCTGCATGAAGGCGAGCGAGAACGGCTTGAGGAACTTGCGCACGAGCGTAATGTCGGCTTGGGCGATGCCGTAATCGAGCGCCGAGCTCAGGGGCCTGGCCATCAGGGCGTAAAGCGGATCGCCCGCAAAGGTCGAAGGCACGCGCGCCGAGAATTCGACATATTCGGTCATCAGCACGGAGAGAAGCGTAAAGAGCCTGCCGGTCCGCGTGGATTGTGCGAGCGGGCACCCGCTCTTCTTGAATATGCCGAGAACATCCTTCGAGAGAATCGCGCCCGTCTCCTCGACGAACCTGCGCACGCCAACCGCCTGCATCGCAGGCATCCACATCGCCGCCATCTTGTCGCGACCTTCCGTCTTGAGGTGCACGAGCACGGGGACCGCAGCCCCCTGCCTCAGGAGCATGACGGCGGCCTTCGCGACTCGGCTCCAGGGTTCGAGACCGGGGGCGGACGCGGGCATGCGCCCGTCGAGCTCGGAGAGCGAGATGATGAGGCGGCCCCGGTCCATCATCGACGCATCGAGACTGCGGCCGCGCGGTATGCGAAGCGACATCATGAAGCGACCGTCCGCCCAGAGAAGTTCCGGCAGCACGCGTCCACCTGAGAAGGCGGACTGGAACTTGTTCCAGAGCTCGTCAACGTCATGCCCCTGACCTTCGTGGGAACGGGACCTGCTCATCACGGGGGCGACGAGCTTTTCATAGCGGTAGCGTGAAAGCGCCTTTGCGCCCTCGACCGATGCGGGCAGAAGCGACGCGAGGCGCTTGAGATATCCGCCCTCAATTTCCTCGAGCAGAGGGAGCGCTTCGCCGTCCCCCTCTTCTGCCTCCCCCTTGGGATCGGCGAGCGCAAGCCAGACAAGAGGATCCGGCTCGAACAGCGAGACGGACTTGTCAAGATCGATACCGCGATCGCGCAGAAGTCCGGGCAGATCAACGCCCCTGAAGTGGAAGACCCACATCGGGTCCGCGTCGATCGTCTTCACCATTCCGTAGTAGACACCCGCAATATGCTTGCAGGGAACCGCATCGTCGGGACACGAGCAGGACATGCGGAACTCCCTCCACGACTGCGGGAAGAGGCTGATGCCGAGCTCCGCTGCAATCTCGCCGACCTCGGGGTCGAGCTCGCCCTCGAGAAGCTTCGCAAGCAGCGCGGGCCTCTCGGCAACAGCATCGACGAGCCTCGTGACGTCCTCGGACGGCAGGGGCTTCAAGTCAATCGCAACCTCGTAGGGCGAGTAGGCGCTGCCATGCGCAATCGCCTCGACCCTGAGCTTCGCGGGGTTGAACTGCATGTCGTCGATGCGCCCCGTGTTGTAGTAGGTGCGCCCACGGGGCAGCCTGTTCTCATAATCCAAATGCGTGAGTGCGTCGATCCACTGCTTTCCCCACCATGTCGTGCCGAACTGTACGCGTCTGCCCATGCCTGAGCTCCCTCATGTCCTCGAAAGTTTCAGTCTACCAAGTCGAGCTGAAATACATCTCCTCCACGACCGAAGCCGCCTCTCAACTTTTGTAGATCCCCCCATCAATGTCTTCGGCCTTGAGCTTTCGAAGGAAGACATGGTGCGGCTCGACAACTTTCAGCGGACGGTCTTCGTGAATTTCTCTAAAACGGTACGTCAATCGTCTGGATCTGCCCTTCTTGAGGGTAGACTTCCGCATAGTCAAGAGCGCGCCTGCGCCGACAGCATCCGAGCCGAAAGCATCTGCGCGAACCTAGGCCGCATGAAGCCCGAACATTGGCCGTAAGAACCCATCAGGAGAACCGCCCCGCGCCAACCATCACGCATCCCGAAGAACAACTGCTTCTCGACTGTTTTTTCCTACAGCTGGTTCGACACCATTGACTACGGACGCCAAGTCGAGTTGCGCGAGATTACGAAGGAGAGGGTCAAAAAGCTGCTCAACGACTGGAAGAAGGCAGGCTGGATGGAGTTGATTTCGCGCTACAACAAGGTCTTCGACATCCTACCCACGGAAGACTTCTTTTGGGAGATGGGCGATCGTTATCCGCACGAGATTTTCAAGGCCGAAGTCCAAAGGCGCGGCGAGAGGTACGCCAGGGTCAATCGCAATGCCATTCATGTTGTTGATGTCATGTTCGGCATTTTCACTGCCTGTGCGGACCTCAAGAACGGCAAGTCCGTCGAAGATCAGACCGCCGGGATTCGGAAGCTGATGGACGAGCCGGACGGCCCTTAAGCTTCAAGAAGACGATCAAGGCTTGGTTGGAGGATCCGAAGTTCCGGCCCATGTTCGTCATCCTGCCCGATGAGGTGATGAATGAGTGGGCTGAGTGGCTCGCAAAGAAGAGCTTCGACTTGACGGCGACCGGGATCTTTTCGGTCGAATTGCCGGCCAAGCAACTCGGCTTGATTCAGGCGTGCACGCCGAGGTCAACCATCAATAGGCTTTATTCTCTTCGCAACGGCTTCTGGCTTTCCGAAAGCCCTTGGGCCTACGTGGGCACCATGCACGATGACTGGCCCCGGATGATTCTCACGGCCATGCGGCAGCTGGTTATGGAAAACGATCCGGCGGCCGCCTTCAAGACGGCGCGTGCCGCTCAGAAGGCATCGCTTTGCACCCGCACGTTCCCCGAGATGACGGCCAATTGGTTCTACGGTCAGATTCTCTATGCCAACCGCGACGTGCCGAAGCGGGTCTTGAGATAGATCTGCGACTCGCGGTTGAAGATCGAGCCGTCCTTGCCGAGCGCGCCGCTGTCGGAGCTGGAGCCGTTTTCAAGAATGAAGCCGACGGAGAGGCCGTTGCCCAGGTCTTCGGAGCACTTGAGGCCGAGGCGGGAACCGGCGAAGTTGCCCGAAGTCATTTCCAGGCTGTTGCCGCCGCTCTCGGCGACGTGCTTGTAGGTGAGGCCGGTGTCGATGGCGCCGTAGACCTTGACGCCTGCAGCGGCACAGGTGCCTGCGGCGAGGAGCGACGCAAGGGCAGCGGCCGTTTTTCCAAACTGCATGATGTTGTCTTTGACGAAGTCTGCTGAAGGGTGAATGAGGAGAGCCTTCGGAGGTCCGAGGGGCGGAATGGTTTTAGGTCTTGATTTTTTTTTGAGGAATTCTTGACATTTCCAAAAACCTATGTAAAATACGACTTCTCAGATGCGGGAGTAGCTCAGTTGGTAGAGCGCAACCTTGCCAAGGTTGAGGTCGCGAGTTCGAGACTCGTCTCCCGCTCCAGAATTCAAGAAAAAAGGAAGCGGCAGGCTTCCTTTTTTCGTTTGTACGCTCCGAAATCCAGAGAGCGTCCGAAGCATCGGCTTCGGTGCCGGAATGACGGAATTGGTAGACGTAGCGGACTTAAAATCCGCCGCAACAAAATTGCGTACGGGTTCGACCCCCGTTTCCGGCACCATCAGACATCAGGCCCCGCGGACACCCGCGGGGCCTTTTTTCTTGTTGATCCGCCCGTCCCGACATCTGAATTGTTCGGCTTACGCGCGTAACTTGCCCGCGCGCAAGCCTGCAATGATTAGGCCCGTCTGAACAGGCGCACATTTCTAAAATGGACGGGAACCATCAACGACCGGACGGCGTCAGGCTCCTCCCCTCGCCGCTCCTCATGAGATCCAAGACCATGCAAAGAAGACAACTCATCGGAGCCGCCGCAACTGCGGGCTCCGTCACGATCGCCCCCGCCCTTCTGACGGGCTGTGCTGCCGCCCCTAAGTCCGAACCCGCCGCAACCGTTGCGACGCTCCCCGAAGGTGCGTCCGCCCACGTGACCGCCGCGGCGCCGACGGGTGCCTACAGGGGCTGCGTGCTTGATGGCACGGGCGTGCGCCGCTGGCTCGGCATTCCCTTCATCAAAAATCCTTACGAGCCCGTGCGCCGCTACCTGAAACCCGAACCCTACGGCGCGCACGAGGGCGTCATGGACTGCCTGAAGCACGGCAGCATTCCGCTCCAGCCCAATCCCGACAAGAATGTCGAGAAGAAGATGGTGGGCGGCGACGGTCCGCTCTGCCTGAACATCTGGGCGCCGAAGGCGGGTGAGAACCTTCCCGTCATGGTCTGGGTGCCGGGCGGCGGATCGATCAGCTGTGCCCAGAACGACGAACGTTTCGACGGCACGAACTTCGCCCGTGACGGCGTCGTGCTCGTCACCCTCGCCTACCGCGTGAACGTCGACGGCTTCCTCAAGCTCAGGGGCGGAGACTCAGGCAACGGCAACCGCGATATTCTCGAAGGCCTGCGATGGGTCAAGGCCAACATCGCGGCCTTCGGCGGAGACCCCGACAAGATCACGGCCTTCGGCCAGTCGGCGGGCGGCACCCACCTCGTCGACGTGATCGCCTCTCCGTACACGAAGGGACTGTTGGCAGGTGCCGTCATCCAGAGCCCGTCAGCCGTCGCACAGTGGCGGGATGCTGCCCAAGCCGAGGAAGCCGCAAAGCTCGTCTGCGACGCCATCGGCTGCGAACCCACCCGCGAAGCCATGCTGAAGATACCCAATGAAAGCCTTGCGGCCTTCGGATCGCTTGCGGGCAGGCTCGCGAAGAACGCCGCATGGGCCCGGAGCACCAACGGCAACATCGCGCTCTTCAAGGCATACGTGGGCGACGACTTCATGCCGGTGCGTCCCGTGGACGCCATCGCTGCCGGCGCGTGCGAGGGTCTCGCCGTGATCACCGGTTCCACCCGTTCCGAGTGGAGACACTACATCGTTCCCAACGGCCTCATCGCCAAGGTGAACGAAGCTGCGGTGAAGGCGCTCTGCGTCAACGCCGGGCTTTCCGCCGATCTGCCCGAAGCCTACCGCCGTGCAGGCAGGGGCTCGACGCCGGGCGACGTATTCGCCCAGATCCAGAGCGACATCATCTTCCGCATGCCGTGCGTGCGGCTCATGGAATCCCTGCGCAGGGGCGGCGCGACGGTCTGGGCCTACAGCTTTGACTGGGAGAGTCCCGTCGAAGGAAAGAGCGGCGTTCCCATCGGAGCCGCCCACTCGAACGACGTTCCGTTCGTCTTCGACAACCTCGATGCGCCCCGCTCCCTCAAGTCGAACGGTGCCGACGCTCCGAGGTCCCTCGCCTACGCCATGCATTCCTCGTGGGTTGAGTTCGCGAAGACGCAGAAGGCTCACTGGCCCGAATTCGAATTCCGCACCCGCAGGGCCCTCTCCTTCACGAGGACCCCGTCCCTCGTGAGCGATCCCTGGGCGTTTGAGCGCCTCGCCAATCCCGCCCGCTGAGCAGTCGGACTCATCTGACGGCAAGGCCCCGCTGCGACATTGTGCGCAGCGGGGCCTTGTTTTTGGGAACGGACGAACCGCCCATGAAAAACGGGCCCCGATCCCGAAGGATTGGAGCCCGTGTTTTCTTTGTCAGCCGATCAGGCAAGCTGAGCGGCAGATCCCGAAGTCATTAGAAGAGGCTGCAGGCAACGAAGCCGAGAGCGACGGAAATGACGATGGCGATGACGCCCGGGATGAAGAAGGAGTGGTTGAAGACCCACTTGCCGATGCGGGTGGAACCCGTGTAGTCCATCTGGACGGCGCCGAGGAGGGTCGGGTACGTCGGGAGAACGAACAGGGCGGACACAGCGGCGAAGGAAGCGACCAGCATGTAGGAGTCGCCCGGGTTGGCAGCGGTGATGCCGAGAGCGGCGACGATGGCCGGGGTGATGGCCTTGGCCGTAGCAGCCTGGGAGTACAGGAGCATGGCGGCAATGAAGAACACCACAGCGAGGAGAGCCGGATACTGGGCAACGGAGTCAGCAGCCATGGCCTTGATTTCAGCGGAGTGGCCGGAAACGAACGTGTCACCGAGCCAAGCCACGCCGAACACGCAGATGCAGGCGATCATGCCGGACTGGAAGACGGAAGACTGACCGATCTTGTTGATGTCGATCTTGCAGCAGAAGGAGATCAGCGTGGCGATGATGAACATGAAGCACCAGATAGCGGCGTCACGCGGCACAACGACCGGGGAGATCAGGCCAACAGCCGGGGAGATGGCGGAGGCGTAGAAGACAACGCAGAGAACGCCGAGGAGGAAGATAAGGACGGACGTCTTGGCGCCGGCCGGGAGTTCCTTCTTTTCAGCAGCGTTCGGGGCCTTGACGAGACCCTTGGCAAGGCGTTCCTTGTAGACCGGGTCGGAGCTCAGGTCCATGTTGGAGATGAGCGTCATGATGAAGGCCGTAAGCATGCAGCCGACGAACGTCGTGACGATCCAGATGCCGAGCAGGGCGGGGTAGGACCAGCCGAACTTTTCAAGCACGCCGGACATGTAGATCACAGCGGCGGAAACCGGGGAGGCCGTAATGGCGATCTGGGAGGCAACCACAGCGATGGAAAGCGGAACAGCCGGACGGATGTTCTGTTCCTTGGCGACTTCAACGATAACCGGGATCATCGAGAAGGCGGTGTGGCCCGTGCCGGCGAAGAGCGTAAGCACATAGGTCACGACCGGAGCGAGATAGTTGATCTGCTTCGGGTTGCGACGGAGGATGCGTTCAGCGATGCGAACGAGGTAGTCGAGACCGCCGGCGAGCTGCATGGCAGCAATAGCGGCAATCACGGAAGCGATGATGAGAATCACGTCCCAGGGCACATTACCCGGCTTCATGCCGAAGCCAAGGCCGAGGACGAGAACGCCGGCGCCGCCGACGTAGCCAATGCCGATGCCGCCAAGGCGGACACCGAGGAAGATCGCGGCGAGAACGACCACGAACTGGAGAAGGGTGATGAAGTCCATATTAGCTTCAAAAACGGCGGGAGCCGCTTTTGAATCCTCTCTTTTCTTTGGTTGGTTAATCGAAGCAATCCGGCTTGGGCAGGAGCCCAAACCGGAGTGCTTCGTTTTTTTTGTCCGGGACCACCCTTTTTCAGAGCGGCCTGGATCCAGACTTTATTATCTTACTTTTCGAACTTCGGGTTGATGAGGTTTTCGTACGTGAAGACCTTGTCCCACTGTTCCTGGGTAAGCATCTGCTTTTCTTCGACAACGAGCTGGTGGAGGGACTTGCCGGTGAGGAAGCCTTCACGAGCGATGTTGGCGCAGGGCTTGTAGCCGAAGTGCGGCTTCAGGATCGTGATGATGCCGAGGGAACCCATGACGAGATCCTTGCAGTGTTCGGCGTTCACGACGATACCGTCGATGCACTTTTCACGCAGATGGTTGCAGGCATTCGTCATGACCTTCATCTGCATGTAGAGGGCGAACGTAATGACCGGTTCCATGACGTTCAGTTCGAGCTGGCCGGCGGAAGAGGCGAGCATGACCGTCGTGTCGAGACCAATGGCGAGGAAGGCAGCCTGGTTGGTGACTTCCGGGATCACGGGGTTGACCTTGCCCGGCATGATGGAGGAACCCGGCTGGAGCTGCGGAAGGATGAGCTCGGAGAGACCCGTACGCGGACCGGAAGCGAGGAGACGGAGGTCGTTGCAGACCTTCGTGAGCTTGACGGCGAGGCTCTTCACAGCGGAAGAGAGAGCAACGTAGGAACCGCAGTCGGACGTAGCAGCGATGAGGTCTTCGCTGTTGCGGAAGTCGATGCCGGTGATTTCAGCGAGGTGCTTGACAGCCTTGGCCGGGAACTCCGGATGCGTCGTCACGGTCGTGCCGATGGCGGTAGCGCCGAGGTTGACAACCTTGAGGTGTTCCTGAGCTTCCTTGATCGTCTTGATTTCGTCGGCGATGGTGAAGCCCCAGCCGTGGAATTCCTGACCGAAGGACATCGGAACGGCGTCCTGAAGGTGGGTACGGCCCATCTTGAGAACGTCCTTGGTTTCTTCAGCCTTCTTGTAGAAGGAAGCGACGAGGTCTTCAACAGCCTTGAGAAGGACGTTGGAGCGAAGGATCAGGGACAGGTGGAAGGCCGTCGGGTAGGAGTCGTTCGTGGACTGACCGAAGTTGGCGTGGTCGTTCGGGGAGACCTTCTTGTCGCCCTTCGGGAGGCCGAGGTGTTCGCAAGCGAGGTTGCAGAGCACTTCGTTGCAGTTCATGTTCGTGGACGTGCCAGCGCCACCCTGGAGCCAATCGGTGACGAACTGGTCGTTGTACTTGCCAGCGATGATCTGATCGCAGGCCCAGATCAGGGCGTCAGCGACGTCGGCCGGGATGCAGCCGAGTTCCTTGTTCGTCATCACGGAGGCCTTCTTCACATAGCCGTAGGCGATGACGAAGAACGGTTCCTGGGACATCGGCATTTCGGTGATGTTGAAGTTGTGCTTACCACGCATCGTCTGGACGCCGTAGTAGGCTTCATCCGGAATCTCGAGTTCGCCAAGGAAGTCGCTTTCAATACGAGACATTTTATTTGCTCCTCAAATATTCGGGTCGGACCAGACAGAGAGAATTCTCTGCCGGTGATCCTCACCGTTTGTGTTTCCCGCGGGGCGTTATGTTTGGTCCTGAACGCTGATCCCGGGAAACGGGTCGAAACCGCAAGAGGTGATCAAATGATCTCAAACCAAAAGATCACCTCTCACGACCTACATTTTACTGCCTAGCCGGCTTAATGGGAATAGCCTTTTTCTGGGTCGGCAGAACCTTGTCGTAACCACGCATGCCCTGTTCAGCCATCTTGCGGCGGATGAAGGCGATCTGCGTCTTCAGGGGAAGTTCCTTCGGGCAGAAGTCATGGCAGGCAAGGAGGGACATGCAGCCGAACACGCCGGATTCGTCACCGACGATATCGTAGTAGTCGGCGTCGTTACGCGTGTCGCGCGGGTCGAGACGGAAGCGGGCGATCTTGTTGATGCCAACGCCGCCGACGAAGTCCGGGCGGATGCGAACCGTACCGCAACCGGCGATACAGCAGCCGCATTCCACGCAGCGGTCGAGAACGTAGATGTCTTCGGCGAGCTGCGGGTCCATCGGGACTTCCTTCTTGCGAAGGTCGACTTCCTCTTCCTTCATGTGAACCCACGTTTCCATGCGTTCGGACATGTTGCGCATCCACTTGCCGGTGTTGACCGAGAGGTCGCCGATAAGTTCGAAGGCGGGAAGCGGGGCGAGCGTGAATTCCGTCGGAAGGTCACGCGTCAGCGTACGGCAGGCGAGACCCGGCTTGCCGTTGATCATCATGGCGCAGGAACCGCAGATGCCGGCGCGGCAGACGAAGTCGAACTGGAGCGTCGGATCCTGGGTGTCGCGAAGTTCATTGAGAGCAATGAACAGCGTCATCGAGTCGGATTCTTCCAGCTCATAGGTCTGCATGTGCGGCACGCTCTCAGGATCCTGCGGGTTGAAGCGCAGGATGCTGATCTTGAGCATGCGGTGCTGCTTGTTGGTGGTCTGTTGAATATCAGCCATTTTGACGTCAATCTCCAAAATTAGTCTTTCAGCGGTTCATCAACGCGTTCGTTCTTGCCCTTGAGGCGCTTCGGCAGCAGATCCTGGTAGGGCATGAGGGCGTCCTGAATAGCGAAGCGGTCGGCACCGGCGGCTTCCATCTTGGCGCGGATAGCGTCAACTTCAGCCTGGCGCTTGGCCGATTCCGGATTTTCGATGTAGTTCTTCACACCGTAGCCGCGGAAGCCCGGGGGAAGTTCCATCTTGCTGATATCAAGCTTTTCGTAGTTGAGGGTCGGCAGCGTGTCGCCTTCCTTCCACGTAGCGATCGTACGGTTGAGCCATTCGATGTCGTTACGAACCGGGAAGTCTTCGCGGTAGTGAGCGCCGCGGGATTCCTTGCGGTTGAGAGCGCCGTAGGCCACGGAGAGGGCCACGCGGAGCATCTTCTGGGTACGGTAGGCGTAGATGAGCTCGGGGTTCGGGCCGACCACGTCCTTGACGGACACCTTGAAGGAGCGCTTGTAGAGCTCTTCAAGTTCAGCGACGGCGGATTCCATGTCAGCGCCCTTGCGGAAGATGCCGATCTTCGTCGTCATGATTTCCTGCATGCGGGTGCGGATTTCATAGGCGTTTTCAGAGCCGCCATTGTTCATGAAGGACTTCAGGCGAGCCTCTTCCTTGGCGAGAGCGCCGTAGATGAGGGACGTCGGGATGTCGATGCCGTTTTCAGCCTTGTCGCAGAAGTCGGCGATGAATTCACCGACGATCATGCCGGCCACGACGGTTTCAGCAACGGAGTTGCCGCCGAGGCGGTTGAAGCCGTGCATGTCCCAGCAGGCGGCTTCGCCGGCAG